>ERZ780013.284-NODE-284-length-19102-cov-4.16795_pt1 | contig 19102 bp, 11 predicted proteins | sample MGYA00511178_ERZ780013 | MGnify/ENA primary metagenome ERZ780013 (study PRJEB29588, sample SAMEA2149568) | human gut metagenome | biome: human gut; feature: human-associated habitat; material: faeces | place: Denmark | collected 2008/2010 ... | reverse complement strand
TTACTATCAGCCCCCCGAGCGTAAACGCCTGAATGACCGCCTCCTGGGTTATCTTCATTATAAAATTCTGTATCACCGTCGCGTCGGAGTTGACGCGGTTTATGACGGAGCCTGTCGATATCCTGTCATAGAAGCTCATCGGCAGATACTGCGCCTTTTCATATATATCTTTCTTGAGATTTAAGACTATCCTGTCGCCGGATATTCTTAGCTTATACGCCCGAAAACCGTTTATCACATACTGAAGGACATACACCCCGAGCAGAAGCAAAATGACCGTCATGAGCCGTTTTGACGATTTCTGCGGGATAACATCGTCGACCATTATCTTTGTGATATACGGCGGGACGAGCGAGAACGCCGTTGTGAGCACAGATAGAATCATGCACACTATCAGCGGCTTTGTTTCGGGCTTGACATAGCCCGAGAATTTTGTGATGAGCTTGCGCTTGCCGGAGCAGTTGAGGCACTCGGCATCGGGCGAGGGCAATTTGCGTCCGCACTTCGGGCAGAAGGAGCGCTGCTTGAGATAGACGGATTTCACGACCTCCGCGTCTTCGTCGGAATAGCCGTGTTCTTTCAGCGAGTTCACGAACACCGCACCTGCGTCCGCAACCTCGGCGGCGGCATAAGAGAAGCGCATGAGCGGCTTTCTCTTTCCGTTTGAAAATCTGACTCGAAACAGCGCGTTGCCGTAGAGCCGCTTGACATCCGCCGACTCCATTTCATTATAGGCGATGCTGCACACGCCGCCGTCAAAGCTTCTGTCAAAGGCAATAAGCCCGTTTTTTGTGAAAACAAGCATTGAATCCGCATATTTGCCTTTTAAATCAAGGTCACCCACGACGATAAATAAAACCTCTTCGCCGCGGGTCAATTCTTCGAACCGCTCCTCATATTGTCGCGGCACGGGTTTGTTGGTTATTTCTTTCATTGCTCCGCCCCCTTTTTCAAGGTCATTTTAGCAGAGCCGATGTCAAAAGTAAACACGGAAATTCAGCCTAACATGACAAAAAAATTTGTCGTTGTTTGTTGAAAATGACGAAAAATCCCCGTGATGTTATTTTTTCATAACCACATTTTCAAGATAGCTGTTAAAATTCTTATATTCATTCTCGCTTATCGTCGTCGGGCAGGTCATGACAACGAGCCTGTGACCCTTATATTCGCTGTGATACGGCGGGTGGATATGCTCGAACGGATTAGCTCTGTACCCGGCACGCTCATAAAAAGCCTTGCGGCGGACGGATACTTCGTCATTCGGCGGGTCGATTTCGAGAATGACCGTCTTTTTGCGCTCGCCGAGAAGTGAGAGCGCCTGCGCACCGCAGCCTCTCCCGCGCATTTCGGGCAGTCGCTGTTCATATATAGAAAAGCTCTTTGAATAGAGCTCCATCGCTTTTTCATATATTTTATCTTCTGAATTTGTCAGTCTTTTAAAAATCATATTATCATCCTCCGCGCTTTCGGTTATTATACATTTTTACACCCCGGCGCTCAAGAAATCGGGTGTTTAGAATTAAATTTTCATTGACTGATTATTGTAAATATGGTACAGTATTATTTGACTGAAAACGGATTTTCAATATGAAATCCACAAAAAACGGAGGGGTTACAAAAAATGCCGAATCTTATCAAAAAAATCACATCCACCCCGAAGGGCTGGTCTACAAAACCGAAGGAGAGACTGAGCTACTATCTCTACTTCTGCGGACAGAACGCGATATATAACCTCGTCGCCTCTTTCCTGACCACTTATCTCATGCTCTCTATCGGCGGACTTGTCAAAACCGCGGGAATCATGCTCGCGGTCAAGGTATGGGACGCGGTCAACGACGCTATTTTCGGCGTGCTGTTCGACAAAGTAAAATTCAAGAGCGGCAAGAAGTTTGTCCCGTGGCTCAGGATATCGCTCGTCTTTATCCCGCTGACTACGGTCATGCTCTTCGCCATACCCAATAACTTCAGCGAAAACGCGAAGCTCATCTGGCTCGCTGTTTCATATATACTCTGGGATACCGCTTACACCCTCTGCGACGTGCCGATATTCGGTATCATCACCTCGATGAGCGAAAACATTGACGAAAGAAACAGCATTATATCCTATAAGCAGATTTGGGCGGGCGTGGGCTCGGGCGTTGCGCTCATTCTCGGCACCGTCCTCGTCGGCGAGCAGGTCAAGCTCAACTACACGGTAGTCGCAATAATCTGCGCCGTGTTCGCAATTATCACGATGATCCCCGCCTGCTTCAAGCTTGAGGAGCGCTTCGGCGGAGACAGGGATGAGGATTTCACGATCAAAAAGATGTTCAGCTATCTCGTTCAGAACAAGTATCTGCTCATCTATTACATAGGCTATTTCTTCTATTCGAGCGCCAACGTCTCCGGCTCGCTCAACCTTTTTGTCTCGTTCTATCTCTTTAATAACTCGCAGTTCTCACTCGTCGTTCAGGCTCTGAGCCTTGTTCCCGCGGCGATATTCTCGTTCCTCGTGCCCCACATGGTCAGAAAATTTGACAAGATGAAGCTGTTCAGAGTCTGCACTTTGGCTACCGTTATTTTAAGCGTTGTCATGTGGCTCATCGGCTACAACTCGATGAAAGGCTTCATCATCATCTCGATATTGCGCGCGGTACCCATGGCTATTCTCGGCGTCATGCTCTTCATGTTCACGCCCGACTGCGCGGAGTTCGGCAAATTCACCTCCGGCATCGAGGCCAAGGGAATCACCTTCGCAATCCAGACCTTCATGTGCAAGCTCACCGCAGCCGTCTCCGGCGCGCTCGGTATGTTTATACTCGGTCTCAAGTCCACCGGCTGGGTCAGCGTCGAGGGCGCGCAGAACTTCGCAGACCTCCAGGGTGTCACTCAGACAGACCACGCGAAGGCCGTTCTGTGGTTCATCTATGTTATGTTCACGGCGATAGGCTACGCCATAGCCTATGTCATCTGGACCCGCTACAAGCTCACCGACAAGGATGTTCAGACCATGGCGGACTGCAACAGCGGCAAAATAACCCGCGCCGAAGCCGACGCAAGACTCGGCGGAAGATACGACAAGAAGTCGAAGAAAGCGAAGAAATAACAAACGAAAAGAGCGGAGGGGCGTGTGCCTCTCCGCTTTAAATTACAGCACCCTGTGCACTGAGCCGCAGGGTGCTTTTTCGTTAAGTTTATTTATCAGAGCACAACTTCTCTGCCCGTCCTTGCGGATTCGTAAACTGCGCAGAGAATCTTTATCATATCGATGCCCTGCTGCGGCTTGAAGCACGGCTCGGCGCCCTCGATAACCACATCGTAGAAGTGTCTGAGGTTTCTCGCGTGCTCTCTGTCGGTAGCGTAGTTAGTCGGGATAACATCGAGGCACTTGCCGTATTCCTCGGTGTAGAACTCAACCTCGCCGTCCTGCCAATTGAGTCCCGCCTTCGTGCCGCGAAGCTCGACAAAGCGCGTCTCTTTCTTGACGTTCGACGCCCAGCTGAACTCTATCTGGAGCTGCGCACCGTTATCGAAGCGGATAGTGCCCATCGCAAGATCCTCAACGTCAAACGTGCCGTCCTCGACCTTGTCGCCGAAGTCGGAGTTCACGGAGTCGCTGACGTCGTTGTCGGCAAACTTGCAGTATGTGCTGCCGGTCACGGCGACGGGAGTCGGGTTGCCCATGAGCCATATCGCAAGGTCTATCATGTGAACGCCGAGGTCAATGAGCGGGCCGCCGCCGGACTGCGCCTTGGTGGTGAACCAGCCGCCCTTGCCGGGGATTCCGCTTCTCCCCTGCCAGCCGCAGCGTCCGCAGTATATCTCGCCCATTTTGCCGTCGTCAATGAACTTCTTCGCAAGCTTCGACGCGTCGGTGAAACGGTTGTTTCTCATGACCATGAGCGTCTTGCCCGCAGCCTTAGCGGCGTCATTCATCTTCATGACCTCTTCGACATTGACAGCGTCCGGCTTCTCGCAGAAAACGTGCTTGCCCGCCTTGAAAGCGGCAACCGCGATTATCGAGTGGAGATAGTTCGGGGTGCAGATATCGACAGAGTCTATCGTCTCATCCTTGAGCAGCTCGTTGAAATCGGTATATACCTTCGCGTCGGGGAAAAAACCGTCGCGGCACTCGACCGCCCTCTCCTCGATTATGTCGCAGAGCGCGACAACCTCAAGGCGATCGTCTTTAAGATAGTGCTCGCGGTGAGCGCCGTTGAATATTCCGCCGACACCGATAATACCTACTCGCCATTTTTTCATAGAAAGACCTCCAAAAATGTATTTCATACGAATTGATTTTAACATAACAAGAAATAAAAAACAAGAGCGGCGGGTTGTACGAAATGCCGAAAAAACAGCTTTATTTTTAGTTGATTTAACAATTTGATTTGTGATTGACAACGGAACGGCGGAGCGCCTTATGACGCTCCGCCGTTCCTTGCTTTTATGAAATTGTGTTTTGCAAATTAAAGCTTATTTATCAAATGCGCCAAAGCGGGCTGCTATCTTCACGCCGGTCTTTGCAAGCGGAAGAAGAGCAACTATGGTTCTGAGCGCTCCGTCAGCAGAGGACGAGAGCACGGAGGAAACGAGGAAATTGACAACAATTTTCTGCGAGGCGTTCATGTCGAGAGCTGCAACAGCGGTCTTTATAGCCACAGCGTTGTTCTCCTCGGTAAGCTCGGAATGGAGATATCTGAACAGAACGACAAACGCATCCGCCGAGTCGCCTTCTATGCCGACAAACCAGTTTCTGGTCTTGGCTGCGCTCTCTTTTGCGGTGAAGACTCCGCAGGCGGCGATATCCTTTATTGCAGCCGCAAACTTCTCCTTGTCAAGGTTTATTGTAAGCGTGACCGCGGGGGCGGTCTCCTCGCCGTTTTCGTCAACCTTGGCGGCCTGGAGCTCGATGTCCTTGAGCTTGGGGGCGATCATATCGTATACGCCGCCGGTGGTGAGGTCAACCTTAACGCTGTTGCCGATACCCAGGCTGATTTTGCCCAGCATACTGTGTATCTGAGTGTCGATAAGTCCCGTGTCAATAGCGGAGGCAAGATTCGGGAGAAGCTTCAGAACCTCGTCGACCGGGGATTCCGCAGAGGCAACTGCGTCAACAAGAGTGAATATGGGAGTGATGATGCCGCGGATACGGCGATCCATCTTCTCGTTTGTGTTGGCGCCCTTCTTAACATATGCGGTGTACTCGTCGGAGGTCATAAAGTCCTTTATGCCGAGAGCCTCAAATATGGGGATGAGATCCTCGTATATGCCCAGCTGCGGACCGTAAAATAAGCTGGTTGTGTTCTCAAAGGAAACAACGGTAGTGAGCAGCGAAAGGGGTCTGAACAGCGACGCAACAGCGTCGAGGAAGCCCTCCTTGTCGCCGTTAGCGAAACCGAAGTCGCCGTCAACAACAGTGAGATACTGCCATGCGTCAAGCTTGTCTACGGGCTTGCCGTCCGCGCCGAGCGTAGCTGCGGCGGCGTTAAGAGACGCGATAGCACCCGCGCAGGTCTCCTTGTCAAGCTTTGCGGCAAGGTCCTTGGGTCCCTTTGCAACAAGACTGCTGAGTCCGCCGACAAGCGGGAACAGCTTCTTTGCAACAAGAGCGACGGTTTCATTGGTATATACCTTCTCGTTGAGCACCTGGGGAACTCCGCCCTCGGGAACCTTCAAAACGGTGAAAAGAATATCTTCAACTCTACCGATAGACCTGTTGACAGCCTTCTTGGAAGCGCCGATGGGATACTTAACTTTGGTGCGCTCCATAGCGTCAACGTCGGGTTTTTCGTCCGTAGGATCGGATACGGCAAGAGCAGCCGCTTCGCTGACAGCGCCGTCAAGCGCTGCGGTCGCTTCCTCCTGCGCAAAGGCATTGAGCCCTGCCGCCATAACGGACATTATCATGCACAGGCAAAGTATAACGCTCAGCGCTTTTTTAAATGTTTTCATTTACTCTGTTCTCCTTTCGTTTTTGTAAAAACATTATAGACATTGTTATTCTTTGCTTCTTTTTTCTCCTCCTTTGTAGCAATTTATATTATAACGTTAAGTTATAAATTCAGCTTTTAATATGCAGAGCCGACAAAGTACCGCACTATTCATAAAATAATTCAGAACCCTCGCGGATATTATACACTATATCTACAAATAAGTAAAGTTATATCTTAAAGAAGTGTTGTTAATTATTTGAGATATAAGGGGAATTGTTGAAATTCCCCTCGTTGTTTAAAAATCAAGTCTCTCCCGTAGGCTCTGTTTTATCCCAACCTCACACACGATGCTAAGCCCGAGGAAGCAGTCCTCAAAGAAATCGCGACCGAGCTTGAACTCCGGCAGAAGATAAGGCTTCATTTTGCTCTTTATCAAACCTATGAGCTTGTCCGTATCCATGCCCTCATCGAGCTCATATATAACTACCCTGCCCGGATTCATCAGCGCGATTATCGCCTGGAGGCGTTCGCTGCAAAAAGCTATGCGCTCGGATTCAATGTCCGGAGTGTGCAGCGGGATGTTTTCGACCTCGCCGGCAGCGCCCGACGCGCCGCAGAGCACCTCGCCGTTTGCGATTATTCCCGAGCCGCTCTTGCGCTTGCCGTAAGCATAGAGAACGGTTATACCATCCTGATAATTCGAATATTTTCTTGCCACATTCGTTGCGACATGCAGGTCGTTGTCAATAAGAACCGTCAGTCCGAATTTTTCATTCAGCCTCTTTGCAACATCGATATGGTTGAGCGACGGGAATGCCGCCGAGTCCATAACAACACCCTTGCAGACAACGCCCGAAACGGCTATCGCCGTCATGGCTATGAGCGGATCGGCCGCAACGCTTGTCATAACAAGATTCTCAAGCGTCGAAAGTACTTTTTCGTCACAAATCGGTATATTTCCGCTGCCGATAGTACGGCTTCTGAAATCATGGATTCTGTATGAAAGAACATCAGAGTCAAGATAAATCAGCAGAAAATGCATATAGTCCGCGTTAAGCTTATATACCTGCGCCTTGCGCCCGCGTTCCGCACCTATAACTCCGTCCGGATTAATAATTCCCTCCGCAATACCGTAATCAATAGCTCGCGTCACGGTCGGCAGGCTCAGCCCGATGCTTTTGGCTATCTGCGGAATTGTCGCCTGCTTGTTTTTGTGTATGTATCCCCACACAGAGCGGTAATTCGTCAGCTTGACTATGGATGAATCAAGTGTATTTTTCAAAAAGCGCGCCCCTCATCTGCAAATTAGAAAACCGTGTTATTAAATCAATTATATCACCGCGTTCTGCTTTTCGCAATATGCATTTTTGCCAAAAACGGACTTTTTAAATTATGCACAGTAAACAACGCAGAATCGCGAATGCAACACAATTATTGACACAGTGTCGAAGCAAGTATATAATTTCAGTATCAAATATCGGAGGGAACAGCATGGCAAAAGGGCTGCCGGATTCAAAGAAATATATAAAAGAAAAGCGGGCTCCCCTGCGCTTCGGCGCGGACGGAAAATTCCGCATTCTGCATCTGACGGATATCCACGAGGTCGACCCGGAGATGGACGATGAGGAGGACAGACAGATACCGATAAGCAAGAGCAAAGAGACGATAAATGTCATTCGCCGATGCATCGAAATTGCTAATCCCGATCTTATCGTTTTCGGCGGCGACAACATCAGCGGCTACTGGCAGGAGTTCACATATGAATATATGTATAATACTATTAAAAAGATAGTCGCGCCGATTGCGGAGAAAAATATCCCGCTCGCCATAGTTTTCGGCAATCACGATGCCGAGGCTCAGCCCAAATTGCCGTTTCTCGCGAAAGAGAATCAGATCTGTATATACGCCGAATACGAGAATTTCAGGAGCACGATGAACGACGAGGATGTCTCCGGCTGCGCGAATTGCAGTTTGCCTATTTTGTCTTCCGACGGCAAGCATATCGCCTGGAACATCTGGTGCATCGACTCGGGCGACTATGTCAGAGACGATGAGTTCAATGTTATAGACGATGCCGGATACGGCTTTGTAAAAAAAGATCAGATAGCATGGTACGAAAGACGCGCCGCCGAACTCAAGGCGCAGAACGGCGGAAAAGCCGTGCCCTCTCTGCTGTTTCAGCATATCCCCGTCATCCAGGAATATAACAACCTGAAAAAAGACCCGGATGGCGAATATAGCCTCGGCGCGCAGCACTATTCCGTCCCGGACGGAGCACTGCTCGAGGGCGAGATTCACGAATCCCCATGCCCGCCGCTCGAAAACGGAGACGAATTCGAGAGCTGGAAGAGAACGGGCGATATAGTCGCCGCATTCTTCGGCCACGACCATGTGAACACATTCACAATGGAAGTCGACGGCATAAAGCTCGTTCAGAGCCCAGGCGCGGGCTACCACTCCTACGGCGACAAACGCGGCGGCAGACTGATTATAATAGACGAAAACAAGCCGGATTCGTATGAGTCGGAATGCATTTTCATCGACAGAATAACACAAGGTGAGCTTAAATAAATTCAAATAAAGGACGGAGAACAGCTATGGACAAATACGCAAGATTCAGATATCAGCCCTGCATCCCGCTCGGCACGGACGGCAGAAAAGTTACGGGTTCACCCGAGCACGCCGCGCTCTCGAGAAAGGCCGCCGGCGAGGGTATGGTTCTGCTCAAAAACAGGCTTCACACTCTGCCGCTCACGCGCGGAACAAGAGTCGCACTCTTCGGCAAGGCGACTATCGAATACATAAAGGGCGGCGGCGGAAGCGGCGACGTTTTCTGCGCCTACATCCGCAATGTCTATGACGGATTCAGTCAGAAGGAAGCCGAGGGCAAGGTCAGCGTGTTCAAGCCGACCGTCGAGTTCTACAAAGAATACGTCAAGGAGGCGAGCAAGCGCATCCCGACCCGCGCCCAGATTGAGAAGATATGGGACAAGGTAAACGCCATGTCCTTCTGCAAAGAGAAAGACGATATAATCTACGACACCTTCGCGAGCATGCATGTTGCCGAGGCGCATATGCCCGACGAGCTCATAGTGGAGGCAGCCGCGAACGCGGATATCGCGATAATAACCCTCAGCCGCTTCTCCGCAGAGGGCGTTGACAGAAAGGCTATCCCCGGCGACTACTACCTTTCGGACACAGAGAAGAGCCTCATCGACCGAGTCGCTGCGGCGTTCCCGAACACAGTTATAGTCCTCAACTCCGGCGCAGTCGTTGACTGCGAGTATTTCGCGGACAACGAAAAAGTCGGCGCGATAATCTCCGGCTGGCAGGGCGGACTCGAGGGCGGCATGGCGATTGCAGACATTATCTGCGGCGATGTCAACCCCTCCGGCAAATTGGCGGACACTATCCCCGACTCCTACGACTCATATCAGAACGCGCAGGAGTTCCTGACAGGCTTCGAGCATCTCGATTATTTTGATGACATATATGTCGGCTACCGCTATTTCGAGACGATTCCCGGCGCCGCCGAAAAAGTTCGCTATCCGTTCGGCTTCGGTCTCTCTTATACTGATTTCGAGTTCAGCGGCGCATTCTGCGGCGAGAGCGACGGAAAGATAGTCGCCGCGGTGACGGTCAAAAACATCGGCAAAGTGCCCGGCAAAGAGGTCGTTCAGCTCTATTACAGCGCGCCGCAGGGCAAGCTCGGCAAGCCCGCAAAAGAGCTCGCCGCGTTCAAAAAGACGAAGCTTCTCTCCCCCGGTGAGTCCGAGGCAATCGCGCTGAGCTTTGATATCGGCGACATGGCGAGCTTCGACGATCTCGGCAAGATAAAGAAATCAGCATTCGTGCTCGAAAAAGGCACATACTCGTTCTACCTCGGAAATTCCGTCAGAGCGACAGAAAAGCTTCGCTACGACTTCGTGCTGAGCGAGGATATAATCACAAAAGAATCAAAGCCGCTCTGCAGACCGTTCAAGCTCGAAAAGCGTCTGCTCGCGGACGGCAGCTTTGAAAATCTCCCGACGGGCGAACCCGTTTACACACGCGGCACGCACACTTCTATCGAAGCGACCGCGCCCAAAGATACGATCATGTTTGACGAAGTCGGCGAAAATATAACGCTCGACGAATTTATAAAGCAGTTCACCGTTGACGAGCTTATCGACTTTGTCGGCGGGCATCAGAATCAGCCCGGAGTCTGCAACACAGGCGCGTTCGGCGGCATGAAACGCCTCGATGTGCCGCCCGTCCCGACTGCTGACGGGCCTGCGGGTCTGCGCCTCAACGCTTCAACGGGCGTGCCCACAACGGCATGGCCCTGCGCAACGCTTCTCGCGTGCACATGGAACACGGAACTCATTGAAGAAGTTGGCGCGGCAGGCGGCGCGGAGCTGCGAGAAAACAATCTCGGCGTGTGGCTCGCGCCCGCGATGAACATCCACCGCAATCCCCTGTGCGGACGCAATTTCGAGTATTTCTCCGAGGATCCCCTCCTCGCCGGAAAGTGCTGCGCCGCCGATGTGCGCGGCATCCAGTCGCAGAAAATCGCCGCATCGGTAAAGCACTTTGCCTGCAACAACAGGGAGTCGAACCGCTTTGAATGCGATTCCAGAGTCTCCGAACGCGCGCTCAGGGAGATATATCTGCGCGGCTTCGAGATATGCGTCAAAGATGCTGACCCGTGGACAATTATGTCCTCCTACAATCTCATCAACGGCTGCCACACTTCGGTGAGCTACGAATTGCTCACCGAGATGCTCCGCAACGAGTGGGGCTTCAAGGGCATGGTCACAACAGATTGGGGCGTCCACAGCAACCACTCCGACGAGGTTCTCGCCGGCAACGATGTCAAGATGGGCGATGGCGAGCCCGAGGAGCTGAAAGCCGCTTTTGAAAACGGCAAGATAACCCGCGCCGACCTCGAGACAAGCGTCAGGCGCATACTCGAGCTGACGATGAAGGTCGCGGAATAAATCAGATATAAAGCAAAGCAGTCGCCCGCGCGGCTGCTTTTGCATGTTCGGGCTATATTACGCCCGTTTTGTCTGCGGCTTTTTGGCAAAAATCGACATTGCAAAATATATTTTTAAATGATATACTTTAATTATTAACGCAGCGTTATTAATCGTTGATGGGGACCGCCATAAGCCTGTCCGCAAAAGCCGGGGATGCCTTTTTTTCCACCTTTTGTGCATCGTCTTTCCCCTGCGGTCGGATTATCTCCGTTTTGTGCACCCACAGGCGGCATTTTGCAGGCAGAGCGGCGGATAAATAACGGAAAGAATTCAGTCTTTTGGTTATTTGATTGATAACGCTGCGTTATAAATATTTCAGGCGGTCGGTGATTTTTCGCCCGCCGTTATTTTTATTTTCTTGATGTTTTTCGCGCCGCAGAGTATAATTAATTTTATAAATATTTCTGTTGAGGTGCAAACGGTGAGGGACAAGCTCAGCGTATTAAAAGAATATTTCGGCCACGATTCTTTCCGCGAGGGGCAGGACAGAATAACGGACAGCCTGCTCGGCGGGCGCGATGTTCTCGGCATCATGCCCACGGGCGCCGGGAAGTCGATATGCTATCAGGTGCCCGCACTCATGTATGACGGCATCACTATTGTCGTCTCCCCGCTCATCTCTCTGATGAAAGATCAAGTCAGCGCGCTCGTCCAGTCGGGCGTCGCCGCCGCATACATAAACAGTTCATTGACCCACGCGCAGTATCTGAAAGTGCTGCAAAACACGGAGAGCGGCAAATATAAAATAATTTATGTCGCACCGGAGCGGCTCTGCGCGCCCGCTTTTCTCGGAATATGCCGCAATCTCAATATATCCATGATCGCGGTCGACGAGGCGCACTGCGTCTCGCAATGGGGTCAGGATTTTCGCCCGAGCTATCTGAAAATACCCGATTTTATCGACGCTCTTAACTCTCGTCCCGTTGTCGGCGCGTTTACCGCTACCGCCACGGGAGCCGTCAGAGATGATATAAAAACGCTGCTCAGGCTCGTCTCCCCGCTCGTTGTCACAACTGGCTTCGACAGGCCGAACCTGTTCTTTTCTGTCATGCAGCCGAAGAACAAATCGATCGAGCTGATGAAGCTGATAAAAGAACGCAAGAATGAATCCGGCATAGTTTATTGCTCGACGCGCAAGGCGGTCGAGGAAGTGTGCGAACTGCTTCAAAAAAACGGATTCGCCGCTACCCGCTATCACGCGGGGCTTGATGAAAATGAACGCAGGCGCAACCAGGACGATTTTGTCTATGACCGCGCGACGATAATGGTCGCCACAAACGCATTCGGCATGGGAATCGACAAATCGAATGTCTCGTTCGTCATCCACTACAACATGCCGAAGAATATGGAGAGCTACTATCAGGAGGCGGGACGCGCCGGGCGCGACGGCAGGAGTGCGGACTGCATTCTGCTCTACAGCGCAAAGGATGTGCGGACGAATCAGTTCTTAATAAACAACTCCGAGCCGAACCCCGACCTCACCGAGGACGAGCAGGAAGAGGTCAGACGGCGCGACAGAGAGCAGCTCAAGCAGATGACTTTTTACTGCACGACGCACAAGTGCCTGCGTAAATTCATACTCGAATATTTCGGCGACAAGGGCCCCGAGCGGTGCGAAAAGTGCTCCAACTGCCGCTCGAATCACGAGAACACGGATATCACGGTTGACGCGCAGAAGATAATGTCATGTGTCGCACGGACGGGTCAGCGATACGGCAAAAAAGTAATTTGCGATGTCCTGCGCGGGAGCAAAAACGAGCGGCTGATATCCGCCGGGCTGAGCAGACAATCTACCTACGGCATAATGGCGGACTGCCCCGAAAAGCGGCTGCGCGACATCATCGACCATCTCTGCGAAAACGGATACATGACCGCACAGGGCGACGAATACCCGATACTCAAACTCGCGCCGAAGAGCTGCGGAGTTCTGACGGGTCAGGAGACGCTGCGCATGATGCTCGAGATACCGCAGAAAAAGAAAGCTGCCGCCGCAAAAGACGCTCCGCTCCCGCCGACGGACGAAAAGCTCCTCGCCGCGCTCAAGGATCTGCGAAAAAGTCTCGCCATGCGCCAGAGCATACCGGCTTATGTCGTTTTCACCGACGCGACGCTCATCGATATGTGCCGCCTCAAGCCGAAAACGCAGGAGGAATTTATGGAGGTCTCCGGAGTCGGTCAGGCAAAATCACAGCGCTACGGAGAAGTTTTCCTCGCAGTTATTGCAGAATTTTCGGAATAAATTTAAAAAGCAGGTCACCGGATATCCGATGACCTGCTCTGTTTTTTATGCCGTTCTGCGCTTGTTATATACGAACATCCCCACTCCCGCGCCGCAGATGAGGACATAGCCTATGACGCTCAGGACATCCGGCACATCGCCGAAGACGAAAAATCCGAGCGCCGCGGCGAAGAGCACCTGCGTGTAGTCATAGACCGAAATCTCCTTCGCCGGCGCGCAGATATACGCCCGAGTTATTCCTATCTGACCGACGCAGGCGAAAGTCCCCGCGAGGACGAGATAAATAAGCTGCATAGCGCTCATATGCTTGTACCCCGCTATCATAAACGGCAGGCACAGCGCGCACGAAAACGCGGAGAACCAGAAGATTATCCGCTTGCTGTCCTCTTTTCTTGAGCCGAGGCGGCGCACGAAAGTATAGGCTATTCCCGCACCCGCTCCGCCAAGAAGCCCCGCGACGGCCGCGAGCACTTCGGGATTGTCAAAACCCGGCTTTATGATGCACATGCTGCCCGCGAACGCAACGCACACGCCCGCTATCTGAACTATGCTCGGGCGCTCTTTGAGCAGAATTGCAGAGAATATTATCGCAAAAAACGGCGAGAGTTTGTTGAGCATATTCGCGTCCGACAGGTTGAGTTTACCTATCGCGTAGAAATTGCACAGCATGCCGAGAGTGCCGAAAAAGCAGCGCCCGAAAAGATCGGGGATATTCTTTTTCGCGGGCACGAATCCTGTTTTATCGCGCAGCATCATGATAAAAATAAAAATCAGCGCGATAAAATTCCTAAAAAACGCCTTCTGAAACGAGGGCAGGTCTCCCGCGAGCTTGACAAACATCGACATCAGCGAAAAGCCGAACGCCGCCAAAATTATATAGAAAACGCCTTTTGTTTTTGAGCTGAGTTTTGTCATAGGCTTCCGCCTTTTTGTTTGATAGCGCGGTGCGCTCCGAATATTATTATACCACCGATGTCAAAATATAAAAAATCCGGAACACCTAAGCATTCCGGACATATTATCAAAGCTTCACATCAGGCTCTCGCCGCGCTCTTCGAGAAATTTCTTTACTTCGTCGAGCGTCGGTATCGACGCGGACGCGCCCGGGCGCGAGACTGCGACAGCCGAAGCCGGAATAATACTGCGCGCACCGCTTCGCGAAAAGGTCAAATATATCGTTCTCAAACATATAGCCGAATAGTCGAACGCCACGACGCTGTCCGGCGCAATGACCGTGGCGGCATTCGTGACCGCCTTTGCGAGACTGTCCGCGCATCTTTCAAGCTCAACTTTAACTGCGCCGTCGCTCTTTGCAGATAAAAGTATCTGCTTTATGTCGATTTTTTTGCACGCGAATATTATATGGAATAATATACATAATCCGCAAAAATACTTGCGCTTTTCTGTTACAGATGGTATAATATATCTTGGAAAGCACCCAAAGTATAATCTGCTTCATTCGACACCCCCCTACCCCGCGGGTTGCGGTACCCAAAAAACGGACGGAGGACCTTGCAATGACAGACTACGGTAGAACGGATATTTTCCTCGGCGAGAGCCGAGTGAATCGTTCTGCCCTTTTGCTGCAGCAACAGGTCTTTTTGCATAACAAAATAAACAGAAAACTATACCGGAGACAGGCTATTTTTGCGCTGTCCCCGGTTTTTTGCGTTTTAAAAGGGCGGTGATATATGGTCTGTAAAAGCTCATAGGTCAGACCGGCTTCTGCCGGAGCAAAAAAATCCTTCCGCAGAACAAAAGGAGGGAAAAACTAAAATACAAATCGGAGGAACAAAAAAAATGAAAAAACGAATTTTAAGCATGCTGCTTTGCTGCCTCATGCTGTTCGGACTGGTTTTCACAGTCTCCGCAGATCCCGATCAGCCCGAAGTTGATCCCGTTGCACACGCAATCACCGTTACAACCGAAAACGGCACTGCAACCGCATCTGCGGAAACCGCTTTCGCAGGCACGGAAATCACCCTTACCGCAGAAGCCAACGAGGGTTTCAGATTCCTGAAGTGGGAAGTTGTTGAGGGTCAGATTGAGATAGCAGACAACAAGTTTGTCATGCCCGACGAGGACGTTGAGGTTAAGGCAATCTTCGAGGCAATTCCCGAGGTAATCCCCGAGGAGCACAGCATCACGATAATCCCCGTTGGCAAAGGCAAGACCTATTCCGTTCCCAAGACCGCTGTTGCGGGCACGGAGATAACCCTTCATGCAGAGCCCGACAGCGGCTGGATCTTCTACGGTTGGGAAGAGGTCGTTGAAGAAGACGTCGACAAGGTCACTATAGCGAGCGACAAGTTCATCATGCCCGACAGAGATGTTGTTATCAGAGTTATCTTCGTCAAGGAGAGCGCTATCAAAGTTACCACCGACGGTAACGGCGAAGCTTCCGCCGACAAGGAAAAGGCTATGAACGGCGAAGAGATAACCCTCACCGCTACCCCCAAGGAAGGCTATGCCTTCAAGGAGTGGCAGGTCATAAAGGGCAACGTAGAAATAAAGGACAACAAGTTCATCATGCCCGACGAGGATGTTGAAGTTAAGGCCATATTCGCCGCAGAGCACAAGATCGTTGTTCTGACCGATAAGAACGGCACCGCTTCCGCATCTGCAACCGATGCTATCGCAGGCACCGAGATAGTTCTCACCGCCAAGGGCAATGACGGCTACTACTTCAAGGAGTGGCAGGTCATCAGAGGCAATGTCGAGATAAAGGACAACAAGTTCGTTATGCCCGATGAGGATGTCACCGTTAAGGCTATCTTTGCGGAAATCAAGGACGCTCCGAACGATGACGACATGAACGTTAAGCGCGACATACATTTCGTATTGGTCAAGACTGACGGAAACGGCGTAGGCGTTGCATATCCGCCTTACTCCGAGGCAGGCACAAAGGTAACGGTCGTTGCCATTGCGAAGCCCGGCTACAAGTTCAAGGAGTGGAAGGTCGTCAAGGGCGGCGTTGAGTTAGAGAACAAGAGCATTGCCACCTTCGAAATGCCCGCAGAGAACGTTATACTCGAAGCCATATTCGAGTCCGACGGCACCGAGGGCGACAAGCCCGATACACCCGACAAGCCCGGTACACCCGACAAGCCCGGCACACCCGATAAGCCCGGCACACCCGACAAGCCCGGCACACCCGACAAGCCCGGTATACCCGACAAGCCCGGTACACCCGACAAGCCCGGCACGTCTGACAAGCCCGGCGCAACCGACGTACCCGACACAGGTGATACGACTAACGTATTCCTCTGGGCTGCAGCTCTGGTAATCGGCGGCGGTGCTGCGATAGGCACTGTTGTCAGCAAGAAAAAGAAGAGAGAAGAAAGCTAATCTCTCGGAACACTGAAAAGAGCGGTCGCTTCGGCGGCCGCTCGATTTTTGTTTGGCAGCGGAAAAATACAAATTATTGCGCGAAAAATCCCGATGCAGTGCATAACCGCATCGGGATAAAACATGTCAGAATTTCAATTTAAAGCATTGACGCTGCCTTTTAGGACGCATTACTCCCCTATCGGCTCCGACTTCCGGGTGTTCGCGCCGAAATAGATACCGGAACGGCCGAACCGATTGGAAATCACGGTTTCGTGCTTTTATTTCAGGCCTTTTACAAGTTTAATAATCTGAACGGAGAAGGTCACAGATAATTCTGCAAGTTTATTTTTCTTTTATATTCGTATCACCTGTTTATATAGACAGTATATCCTAAATCCGAACATTGTTCAATGACGCCGACGCTGTGCGCCCGATGATGTCGCTTGCGCTCCGAAATGTTGCTGTTTGCTTCGCTCACAGTGAAATAATTTGCTCTGCAAATTGTGAATTTGACGCTTCGCATCAAGTGAATGTGAAACAAAGCCTCACCGCCGCAGACGTATTTCACATTTGCAAAGCAATATTTCACATCGAAGATATTTCACTCGTTCCAAAGGAACGAATTTCACTGAAAAAAGCACGCAATAAGCGTGCTTTTTTCTGGTGCGGGCGACCGGACTTGAACCGGTACGGTGTCACCACCGAGGGATTTTAAGTCCCTTGCGTCTGCCGATTTCGCCACGCCCGCATATTAATAATGACCGCCGGAGGCTTTTCCGGCGGTTATTATTATATTGTATTATCCGATGTTTGTCAACAGATTTGTGCTTTTCACGCTTCCATTCCGAACGGGTCGTCGTAGTGGTGCGCCTGTTCGAGCATCATATCCTTGACCTTCATCAAGCGCGTTGTTGTGCTGCGCTCGTTCTCATCGAGCTTCATCGAGATATACTTTATCGTCTCCTCATACTGAGGGATCATAACATGCTCAAGGGCGTTGACTCTGCGGCGCGTTTTTTCTATCTCGCCCGCGAGCAACTGGCACGATTTCTCGACCTCTGCGAGTCTGAGCATATCGGGCATTATCTCCGACAGCGCGCTGACCGCATTGTCAAGCTCCGCCGAGGTGAACGCCGTTCCGTATGAATAAATATCGTTCTTGTCAGCAGTTTTATACTGAACATCGAAAACCGGAATCATAACGCTCATCACATTTTTCTCCGAGCTTTCGAGGCTCATCTCCTGCGTGGGGAGCATCATGGCGACGCTCAGGCTCTTGTCGTTCATGGCGCTTCTGGCTATCTCCATATTGACATTCGCCTGCTTTATCCCCTCTTCCACACGGATGCGAAGAGCCTTATTCTCTTTTACGAGATCGAGGAAGCGGCGCATGAGCTCATCGCGCTTGTCTTTGAGCAACTTATGTCCCCTGCGTGCAGTCGAGAGCTTGCGCTTGAGGTTTGTAAGCTCCATTCGCGTGGGGTTCACGTTCATTACCGCCATAGTCTATCACTTCTTCCCATATGGATTCAGAACTTGCCGTAATACTTGTCGAGGAACTCGTCGCTGACGCGCTTGAGCTCGCTGCGCGGGAGAATCGAGAGCAGCTTCCAGCCGATGTTGAGCGTCTCTTCGATGCTTCTGTCGGTATCAAAGCCCTGCGAGACATATTCCTTCTCGAATTCGTCCGCAAACTTTGCATAGAGCTTATCCATATCCGTCAGCGCGTCTTCGCCGAGGACGACCATGAGCTCCTTGGCGTCTTTACCGCGCGCATACGCGGAGAACAGCTGGTTCATCGTGTTCGAGTGATCGGCTCTCGTCTTGCCCTCGCCGATACCCTTATCTTTAAGTCGGGACAGGGACGGCAGAACGTCGATGGGCGGGTTGATGCTCTTTCTGTAAAGCTCACGGCTGAGGATTATCTGACCCTCGGTGATATAGCCCGTGAGGTCGGGAATGGGATGGGTCTTATCGTCCTCGGGCATGGTGAGGATCGGAATCATCGTTATGCTGCCGGGCTTGCCCTTCTGCCTGCCTGCGCGCTCGTATATCGAAGCAAGGTCGGTGTACATATATCCGGGATATCCGCGGCGGCCGGGGACTTCCTTTCGCGCCGCCGAAACTTCACGCAGAGCGTCCGCGTAGTTCGTGATATCAGTCAATATAACAAGGACATGCATTCCGCGGTCAAACGCGAGATATTCCGCGGCGGGCAAAGCCATCTTGGGCTCGATGGCGGGGCCGTTTGCGAGGTTCGAGAACATAACGGTTCTGTCGAGCGCGCCGGTGCTTCTGAAGCTCTCGACAAAGTAGTTCGACTCCTCGAAGGTTATACCCATTGCCGCAAAGACAACGGCGAACTGCTCGTTATCGCCGAGCACCTTTGCCTGACGCGCTATCTGCGCCGCGAGGTTTGCGTGGGGCAGACCGGATGCCGAGAATATCGGCAGTTTCTGACCTCTGACGAGGGTATTCAGTCCGTCTATAGCGGAGATACCGGTCTGGATGAACTCCTGGGGATAGCTTCTGGCTGCCGGATTCATCGGCAGGCCGTTGACATCCATTCTCTTCTCGGGGATTATCTCGGGGGCGCC
>ERZ780013.282-NODE-282-length-19119-cov-3.77119_pt1 | contig 19119 bp, 19 predicted proteins | sample MGYA00511178_ERZ780013 | MGnify/ENA primary metagenome ERZ780013 (study PRJEB29588, sample SAMEA2149568) | human gut metagenome | biome: human gut; feature: human-associated habitat; material: faeces | place: Denmark | collected 2008/2010 ... | reverse complement strand
CTGTACGGTGGAGAAAAAGTAATTCATTTTTCTGTTACCAACAGCGCTGTTCGTAACTTGGTTTACACTCCAGACATCTACGCTGTTGATTTGACAATCGATGGTGAAAAGAAAACTGTCATCATGAAAGATATCCAGTTCCACCCGGTAACTGATGCAATTCTTCACATCGACTTCCTGGAAGTAAACAATACGAAACCTATCGTTATGGAAGTTCCAGTTGTTTTGGATGGTCACGCTGAAGGTGTTAAAGCCGGTGGTAAGCTTCAGTTACAGATGAGAAAACTGAAAGTAAAGGCTATTTACACAGAAATCCCTGAAAGATTGGTTATCAATGTTGATCACCTGGGCTTAGGTAAGACTATGCAGGTAGGTGAAATCCACTTCGATGGCTTGGAAATCATGAACGCTAAGAACGCTGTTGTCTGCGCTGTTCAGTTGACTCGTGCCGCTCGTGGTGCTCAGGCTAAAGCTTAATGTGTAAGTTTTCTTAAGATAAAGGATATTTTATCATTTATAAGATTTAGTCAGGAAGGGGTTTGTTCGATTTGAATAAACCCCTTTATTTTTCTATTCAACATATCTCGAAACATAACATGAAATATTTAATTACCGGATTAGGAAACATCGGAGCTGAATATTGGGGAACCCGCCATAATGTCGGATTCCGCGTTGTCAATCATTTGGTAGAGCAAGCAGGTGCGACCTTTTCTGACGAACGATATGGTGCCGTAGCCCGTATGCGGATCAAGAACTGCGAACTGATTGTTCTGAAGCCTAATACATACATGAATCTGAGTGGTAATGCTGTCCGTTACTGGCTGCAGAAGGAAAATATCCCGGTTGAAAACCTTTTAATTGTTGTAGATGACCTGGCTCTTCCCTTCGGTACGTTACGTCTGAAGCCCAAAGGAAGTGATGCCGGACACAACGGACTGAAGAATATTGCTCAGATGCTGAATACACAGAACTATGCCCGCCTGCGTTTCGGATTGGGAAATGACTTTCCAAGAGGAGGACAAATTGATTTTGTCTTGGGAAAGTTTCCTCAAGAAGAACTGGACCAGATGCCGGCCATCTTAGATCGTGCGACAGAAATCATCAAAAGCTTCTGTCTGGCAGGCATTCAATTAACAATGAACCAATTTAATAATAAATAATAACAGATGAACGAAGTTCGTATCGACAAATGGATGTGGGCAACGCGCATCTTCAAGACCAGAAGTATTGCTGCCGATGCCTGCAAGAAAGGGCGTGTGATGATTGGCGGCGTCAATGTCAAACCATCCAGAATGATTAAGGAGGGCGACATTATTCAGGTCAGGAAGCCGCCCGTTACCTTTTCGTTCAAGGTACTCGACCTGACAGAAAACCGGATGGGAGCCAAACTGGTCCCGCAGTTTATGGAAAACGTAACGACACCCGACCAGTATGAAATCCTCGAGATGAACCGCATCTCGGGCTTTGTCAACCGGGCGAAAGGTTTGGGCCGTCCGACGAAAAAAGACCGCCGCGAACTGGAACAGTTTACGGGTGCCGATTTCTATGAAGGAGGCGACGATTTTGATTTTGACTTTGATTTCGACTCGGATGATGAGGATTGAAACGAAAATCTATTATCTTTGCGCATGCAATTAAAAAGAATTTATACAAATGAAAAACATTAAAATTTTCTCGAAAGACTGGCTTGCCCTGCATCCGTATGTACAAAGCACGCCGGTTGACTCGTATTATACGAATATTGCCAATCGCATCTATGATATATTAGTAGCAACCGAACTGATCAACTCATTTGAAGGAGATGAAGCCAAGCAGATTTCTATCCGCATGGCCGCCTACTTCGAAGATGTCATTTCGCAGACAAATATCTGGAGAACCTTTATCCATGGGTTCAAAGAAAGATATGGTCATTACCTGCCTTTCTTTACGACAAGCGACCATTATTATGAAGATGAAGCCAATCTGGAAGACGTCCGTTTTCTGTTATGGCACTTTACCCAGCAATACCACGGATGGAGAAAAGGCACATTCGTCAATCCGGACAATCCAGCCAACCAGGCAGCTGCCAATATGATCTATAAAATCTTCTGCGATGAATGGACTGTTGCTCCGGAAAATACACGTATGCAGGAACTGTTCAGCAATGAAACCCGCTACGACAATCCGGACAATTACAACAACCTGTTGTATTGGTTCCACTATAATTCGTATCTGCTGACGGATACCAACGCAGAATTAACAGAAACGACAAAAGGTTACTGGCAGGAACAAGGCATCCAGACGAACGAACGTGATGTCCTGATTATTCATAACCTGTTGGCGCACGTCAGCCGTCTGCCCTTCCTGGCTTATACTTCACCGCAATGGCTCTACAAAATCATTTCTCCCGAACATCCGGATTATGCCATCTTCAAAGAAGAAGCTGAGAAAAGCATGGCCTTTATTGATCCGAAAGAGAAAGAAAGACGGGAAAGCGTACAGGATGATTATAAGAAATTCAAGGAAGTTGTACCGGACGACGTCCTGATCTATATGAAGAGTGAAGCAGAATTATATGACTTCCTGACTGAAAAGATCGGAAAAGTCTTTACAGAAGGCAAACCATCTAATGCGCCGCGTAAATTCGGTGTGTATGCTTCTCCTGAAGACGGCATTCAGGTTCTGACATTAGATATCGACTGCATTAAAGACGAAAAGAATCCGTTCTATAATAAAGAAAGAGCCGAAAAGGCAGCTTTGGGCTTCTTCATCGTTAAACATTGCAGTACAAGTACCCTGATTGAAATGACTAAACGGGGAATGCTGGCCGACGCACAGACGAAGAGTCTGGCTGGTCCTGAGCGAGGAAAAGAAATCATTCAGGACAACTGGAAATTCCTGATCGAATATTTCCACAAAGAGGAAGTTAAGTAATACACTCAAAACAGAAGAAACCCGATACCTGCTCTCTTTTTCATTCAGAGATGCAGCTATCGGGTTTCTTTTTTATACACCGCTCCTATAACCCGTCTTTATATCTTCTTGTTTCTCCAGTTTCCTTTCAGCAAATAGAAATAAGACATCAGGACCATCAGATCATACACATGTTCGGTCGTCCAGCATACAGCCACATCCGCTTTCCGGATAACAACAATTCCAATAATATACAGGATATAGACAAATATACTCATCATTTCCAGACGGAGAGCTACACCGGTGTTTCCGGTTCCCGATACACTCATGAAATACACAAAGGCGGGAACAGCTATCAGATAAGAAGAAAGCATGACCCACAACGAAGGAACCGCACTGGTTACTAAATCCATATTGTCGGTATAAATCCGTAAAACGAAGGTCGGAAATAAGGCCATCAACAAAGCCAATGGCAGGACAAAGGAATAACTTAAACGGATCATCTGTCGGCATAATGGCAATACCTTTTCAGTCTCTCCGGCACCAATCAGGTTACTGACCAACGAACTGTTGGTAGAAGCAAAAGCATTGACAAACATAAACAGAAACGCCGATATGCTTCTCACTACATTTGTAATGGCCAAAGGCCTTTCTCCATGGTGCTCCATCGCTACGAAAAAGATAAACCACCCACAAAAGGCAATGCCGTTCTGTATCATGATCCAGACGGAAACCCGCATGATTTGCCGGAAAACCCCAAACTCAAAACGCCATTTGCCAAAGAGTTCGTACTTCTTGTAATCTACATACTTGAATGTATAAACAATGAAGAACAACATGGATACAGCTTCCGAAATAGAAGAGGCAATGGCAGCTCCTTTAATACCCAAAGCCGGTAATCCCAATTTTCCGAATATCAGGATATAATTCAGAATCACATTTGTCCCGACCATCACCAACGAGCTTGCCGTCAATACGCGGGTATGTGTTGTCCCGACATAAAAAGCACGGAACATAACAGACACAAAAGAAAAGAAGAAACCATAGACACGCCAGTCAATATAATCGACCGTAGCCTGATAAACGGCATCCGATTCGATTAATCCGCGTAGCAGTACGGGCGAATAAGCGTGGGAACAGAAAAACAGCAAGGTAGCAAAAGCCAACAGGAACAACGTCCCTTGCCTGAACACATCACCAATCCGATGATAATTACCTTCTCCGTTCCGACGGGCCATCAGGACTTGAGCGCCCACGCTGAAGCCAAAACCAAGCATATATATGACCAGATAATAAACACCGGCTAAGGCCGAAGCGCCCAATTCCACCTCGCCTACCCGTCCTAAATAAGCCGTATCAGTCAGACCGACCAGATGTTCCATCAACAGACTGATCAGGACTGGAAATGTAATCTTGAGTATTTGTTTGTTCGAATATTGCATAATCTCCCCCGATATCCTATAAATCAGACAACCGATTACAAAATATAATCTTACCTTTGCTTCCACAAAGATACAATAATCCTGCGTGGATTTCCGTTTACAGAAAAAATTACCCGTTATGAAACACATAAAGAAAATGATAGGCAGCCTGCTCTTCTTGGCCATATCCATCAGCAGTTGCAATAGTCAGCCGAGCCAAATTCAGACTCCGACCGATACACTTCCCATACATATCCAGCGTTTTGACAAAGCGTTGCTGCAATTCATCGAAACCCAGGATACGGCTCTGGAACAGGAGTTGTTAAAAGAATATCCGGCCATGCTCGAAATTACTGGGAAAGGCATACTGAACCTGCAGTCGCCTGCAGTTCCCGGATTTTTCGATCAACTGGTTAGCTACTATTCAGAACCGACACTCAAGAATTTATATGAAGATGCCGTTCATGAGTATCAGGACGTGAGTGATATTGAAAACCAGTTGGGAAAAGGTTTCGCATTCCTGAAAGCCAATTTCCCGGACATGCAGGTTCCGGCTTGCTACATGCACGTATCCGGATTCAACCAAAATGTGCTGGCAGCAGACAGTCTGCTGTCTCTGTCTATCGACAAATACATGGGAGAAGCGTATCTGCTGTATCAGGATTTCTTCTATGACTATCAGCGTATCAAGATGCAACGCCCGCTGGTTGCGGCTGATTATTTGGCAGGCTGGCTGATGAGCGAATATCCGTTTGAAGGAAATGAGAACGTGCTGCTCGACCGGATGATTTATGAAGGGAAAATCAAATACATCGTCCATCTGGCCTTACCCGAAATCACTCCGGCCCAGCTGATGGGATATAAAGAGAAAGATTATGCCTGGTGCACAGCCAACGAGTTGACGCTTTGGAACACGATTATCCAGCGTAAACATCTTTATACGCCGGACCAGTTAACTACCTCCAAATATCTGGATGACAAACCATGTACGTTCCTCTCGGACGAAACTCCGGGAAATATCGGGACCTGGATTGGCTGGCAAATCGTTTCCAGTTACATGAAGGAGAACAATGTTTCGCTGCAAACACTGATGCAACAACAAAATGCCCAGGAACTTTTATCACAAGCTAAATATAAGCCGTAAAATTCGCTAAAAAGTGTTTTACCAATAAACGCTGTCCGTTTTTCTCCGTCTTAATGAACAGAATGAAAAATAAAGCTTCCCTATTTCTTTTGATCCGGTACCAACAACAGAAATTGAAAGCCAATTTTCATTTGGGAACAAAGTATAAACTTTTAAATTAAGAACGATGATGAAAAATGTAAAAGTATGGCTGGCCGTTTTGGCATTAACAACCATTTGTAGTGGAAATATGTGGTCTCAGAACCGTCCGAAAGCTCCCGGTAAAGAAATGTCTCCTGAGCAACGGATAGAAATGCGTGTCGAACGCATGCAGCGACAACTGATGCTGGATGATAAAACGGCAGCCCAGTTTGCTCCGGTATATAAGGAATATCTGGAAGCGTTAGAGGCTTGTAAACCCCAGAAACCAGAAACCAAGCCGGCAGAAATGAGTGACAAGCAAATCGAAGAACAACTGACGGCACAATTTGACAGACAACAGAAATTGTTGGATACACGAAAGGACTATTATAAGAAGTTCAAGAAGATGCTGACCATGCGGCAAGTTCAAATGGTGCTCAAATCAGACAGACCTCATCCCATGATGCCGAAAAACAAGAAGATGAATGGCAAACCTCAAGGTCCTTGTTGCCCTCAGCAAAATGGATGTGTATTTAATTGACCGACATAAAAGATAACAATATCTGAACCTCTATAAAATGCAAAGCCGTCCTATTCTCACGAACGGGACGGACAGCAAACCTAACTTAATTCTAATACCATGAAAAACACTATATACTTAGAACAAGAGCCACAGAAAAAAAGTTTTCGAGAAATCAGATAAATTGGTAAAATTTTATATCTTTACATTTGTTAGTAATTTAAGTAATAACATATACCGCTAAAACACATGAAAAAGAACTTCCTTCTTGCCGGATTAATTGCCATTAGTGCCCCTATGCTGGCTTCAGACACATTGTTTGTTCATGCTCCTCAAATTCCATTGCTGATCAATCAGGCAGATAATGTCTTGTTTGAATTCCGTATGGACGCAGACAAAGGAGACGTATTGAATGAAATATCCATTGAATTTGATCAAGAAACCAACTTGGCCGATATCGAATCTGTCCGTCTTTTCTACAGTGGAACAGAAGGCGTTGCCCGAAAAGGAACATATTATGCTCCATCGCACAGTTACAGACAGGATTTTCTGCGGGCGTCATTAGCAGAAAAAGGCGTTAAGTTCACTCCTGAAATATCTGATCAGCGGAGTTTACAGCAACTGAAAAGTACGAACCGAGATTACTCTATCCAGCAGGATGAAATAAACCGGCCAGCATCATCCATCCAGTTATCCAGCCAGCAGCCTTTATTAAAAGGGACAAACTACTTCTGGGTAAGTGTAGAGGTCAAGAATTCTTCCTCTTTGGAATCCTTGATATCAGCACGCATCAGTCAGGCACAGATCAACCAGCAGCCGGCTGTTATTTCTGGAGACCAGCAGAGTGGCAAACGCAGAAAAGGTGTCGCAGTGCGCCAGGCATGGGACGACGGCGTGGCAGCCTTCCGTATTCCGGGAATCGTTACTACGAACAAAGGGACGTTGATTGGCTGTTATGCCGTCCGATACAACAGTTCCGTCGATCTGCAGGAAAAGATTGATATTGGCGTAAGCCGCAGCTTTGATAAAGGCCAGACATGGGAACCCATGCAAATTGCCATGAGCTTTGGTGAAACCGGCGGTCTGCCTCATGCCCAGAATGGTGTGGGCGATCCTTCGATATTAGTGGATGAGACCAACAATACCATCTGGATTGTAGCAGCCTGGTGCCATGGCATGGGAAATCAGCGGGCATGGTTTAACTCGCAACAAGGTATGACCATGGATGAAACTGCCCAGCTCGTACTCTGCAAAAGTGAAGACGACGGGAAAACATGGAGCGAACCGATCAACATTACCGAACAGGTAAAAGATCCTTCCTGGTATTTCTTATTACAAGGGCCAGGGCGAGGCATCACGATGAGCGACGGAACACTCGTATTCCCCATCCAATTCATCGATGCCAACAAAATACCGAATGCGGGAATCATGTATAGTAAAGATCATGGGAAAACATGGCATCTGCATAATGCAGCCCGAAGCAATACGACCGAATCACAGGTAGCAGAAATAGAACCCGGTGTATTGATGTTGAATATGCGCGACAATAGGGGCGGAAGCCGGGCTGTCTCCATTACTAAAGATTTAGGAAAGACCTGGACGGAACATCCATCCAACCGTTCGGCTCTGCAGGAACCGATCTGTATGGCCAGCCTCATCAAGATCCCGGCAGATAAGAATTGCCTGAAGAAAGATATTCTGTTGTTCTCTAATCCGAACACAACGAAAAACAGAAATCACATTACCATCAAGGCAAGCCTGGACGGCGGACTGACATGGCCCGAAGAGTATCAGATGTTGCTTGATGAAGGAGAAGGCTGGGGTTATACCTGTCTGACGTTGGTGGATGAAGAAACCGTCGGTATTTTCTACGAGTCAAGTGTCGCACACATGACTTTCCAAAAAGTCAAGCTACGCGAATTGATCCGTCCATAAAATAACATTCTTTCTGATCTCCAGGATTCGGTCAGAGAATAGATAAAAGATACCCAAAATAAAACCAACGAGAATCGTTTTCATTTCTCGTTGGTTTTATTTTTAATCCTCGTTTATTTGCAATCGAAACCTCCTACTTCCGGGGATAACGGTGCATAATCTCCATCTGTACATATTGTTCGGAGCTGGCTCCAACAAAACCTAAACCGTTCTCTACATTCGAAGGAACAATCACGGGTTCCATCAGCATCTCCATATTTTCCAAATCGTCCGACTGAAGGAAAGTCAAGGCCCGCAGGTAACGGTATTCCTCTTCTGTAATCTGCAACAGGCGGATTCGGGCATATCCACAAATATGTTGGTCCCAATTGTACCAATAATCATCTGCAGGTCTGTAACCAGTATAAACATTCAAGGTATAATCCCGATCTTCAAAGTAGGTATCTGTAAATACCTGATAAATATTCGGTATATCTGTTTGAAAGGGATTGTAATCCTCATCCCCACTCGTCTGATGATGTCCCTGGCTTAATACGAATTCTTCCTGATCATAGATGGTCTGCACTTCACTCGGTATCCATCCTTCGGGTGGACGTTCGGCATAATAGATACCATTTTGGATAATGAGACGATAATAATTCCGTTCGTCCGGCAAATCCCGTATCCGAATCTTGTATTGAATGGCATCAAATTCGGAATTGCCCGTCCATAATTGGGTAACCATTGTATCCACTTGCTCAATTACGGCTGGAGCAGACGGCATTATCACCTCAGCCGAAGCCTGATACTTCCCCTGTTCGGCAGAAACCTCCAGACGAACGACATCTTCAGGCGACAGGACAGTTTTCAGCAGACAGCTTAACCGTTGCGCTTCTTCGTCCCACTGATGCCGATACCCACCTTCAACCGTTTCCCGACATACACCATTGACATACAATTTCAACGTTGCCTGCCGGACCGGTTTTATCACTGATTTTCCACTCAGACTCAGAAAGACCCGATTTTCCGTAGCACCAGCTTCCAATAAAGCATTCATCGTCAGCTGAGGTTCTTGTTCTCCCATGTAATAATCCAGTTCATGCTCACAGCCCGACAAGAGGATGCAACATAATCCTATCCAAAATATTAACCGTTCTATTTTCATTTCTCAAAACTTAAAGGTATAGGTAATTGATGGAATACAAGGAAGTAAAGTTACTTTCTTCAGGTGATTCTTTACTTCCGTCCAATAATATGGTTTACCGCTCGGTAACGTAATCGAATGTTCCAGAACCTCTTTATCCATAAATACCAGATTCGGAGTCATGGCATTATAGACATTGTAAACAGAAACATTCCAAATATGCGTTCCGCGACGTGCTTTCTTACGGTAATTGACACCCACATTCAAACGATGACTACTAGGCAACCGGAAATTATTCCGCGCCGGGATATAATTCGTTCCTGCCGTTTCGTTGTTATCCGGATAAAGCACGTCCATCCGTTGTTCGGCAACGGTAACGGTTCCACCAGTATTAAACACCCACGATAGTCCGACATCCCATTGCTGATTAAACGTATGGTTGACGCAGAAGTTTAGGTTGTGCCTCCGATCGTATTTATAAGGGAATCGATTCCCGTTATTGATATTTCCATTCTCAAAGATCCGGTCACTTTTTGCCAACGTATAAGCAATCCATCCCGTTGTCTTTCCCGATGTTTTCTGAGCCAGAAACTCTACACCCGCCGAACGACCGTTTCCCATTTCCACCTTATCTTCCCAACCGGATGAAGAAGCCAGGAAGGAAGCTCCGTCCTGATATTCCAACACATGAAACATATTCTTATAATAGGCTTCCAAAGAAAACTCCCAGCCTTTTATTCCAGTATAATATCCACCCAATGCGTATTGATCGGAACGCATCGGACGAATGTTTTTCGTTACCGGTACCCATAGATCCGTAGGTAAAGCAATGGTGGAAGAAGACAACAGATGAACATATTGCGCCATCTGAGTAAACGAAGCTTTGATAGCGACCTCGTCGGTCAGCCCATAGCGGGCCGACAAACGGGGCTGGGCAGAAAAGTAATTCTTCCCCTGTGTATTAAATAATGAAAGGTATATGCCTGCATTTACCCGGAAACGACCCAGAGAAATATCGTCTTCAGCATACAAAGACCATTCATGCCCTAATATATCCCCATTCGATATGGCTGCATAAGTCGTATCCCGCTGAACGGTTTCCAAATCTTCCTCCTTCACCCGCGAAATCATCACTTCCGGTTGGAAGACATGATACAGATAAGAAGTACCCAACTTCAAATGATGGGCCGGATGCGGTGTATAATCAAAATCGGCCTGAACACTATAATCTTGAATACCGGAATGGTAGTCCGAATCATATACATATAATGCTTCGTCTTTATGTACCTTATCCAAATTCTGATAGCCGGTTGACATATCCATATCATAGTGATTGTATGCCATCGTTGCCTGGAAGAATAGCTGATGGTTGAATACATAATTCCAACGGGCAGCAGCAATGGTATTTCCCCAATTCAAATCCATGCCATCATTGTAATAATAACTGGCATAATCGTATTCATAAGCTGTATTCCGGGTATAATCACAATGATCTTTTCCCTTATAGAAACTCAGGAAAAAACGACTGCGGTCTGAAAACTTATGGTTCACCTTCGCATTGACATCGTAGAAATAATAACCGTATTTCTTGTCTTTATCCAAAAACGGACGAGCCAGCCAGTCGAGATAAGTCCGCCGGACCGATACGTTAAATGCCGTACGGTCTTTCCAAATAGGTCCTTCCAGATGAATCTTACTGGTCAGTAATCCTAAGCTGGCCGTACCATGATACTGTTTCATATCGCCATCGTTTGTCCGGATATCTACCACGGAAGAGAGGCGACTCCCGAAACGGGCCGGGAAAGCTCCTTTATACAAGGTAACCCGTTTCATGGCTTCTGGCGTGAAAATAGAAAAGACACCCAGCAGATGGTCGGCATTATAGACCGGAATTCCATCCAGAAGAATCAGATTCTGATCCGGTCCTCCGCCCCGGACATACAAGCCGCTGAATCCTTCCGTAGCGGCTTGTACACCGGGTAATAGCTGGATTGTCTTCAGCAAATCCGCTTCTCCCAGCAATGCCGGTGTATTTCGGATCTGGGTCAGCGGCACATCGTGCGAACTCATACCGGTAGCATAAATACCAGCCTCTTTCCGGTCGGAAAGAACCAACAGTTCTTCCAACCGGTTATTGGCCGTCAACTGCACAGGAATCATCGTATCTTTCTGCAGACAAAACCGGATGGTCTGCACATCATATCCTAAATACGAGATATTCAACTCCACTTCTCCTTCCGGAACTGTCAAGGTATAAAATCCAAATGAATTGGTATAAGTTCCGGTATGACGAATCCCTTCCAAAATATTCGCACCAATCAATGTCTCTGCCGAAGACCGGTCGGTTACATACCCACAAATTGTATATCGCTTTTCCTTCGGCAACGGACGACGAAACAACAGAATATGATTCTTCTCCAGCCGGAAACCGACAGGCTCGCGCTCAAAGGCCTTCTCCAGTATTTCCTGGACCGTCTGCTGTTTCACCGAAAGTGTGATCGGCTGGCGCAAAGAAACATCTTCCCCATAAATAAAAGAATACCCTGATTCTTTCTCCACCAGTCGGACAAACTGCTCCAAAGAAGCATTTTCAACCGACACATCCAAACGAAATGCCGCCTGCTGGGCTTTCAGAACTCCTGCAAAGCATATCCAACAGAGCATGATCCACATATTCACCCGTTTCATCTTCTATTCCTGCTTTGCTTGAATGATAATCTGATTACCTGTACGTTCGTAAGAAAAAGAAACGGTTTCTTTCAGCAGAGAAAGGATCTCATCCAAAGTTTCGTGAGAAGAAAAACGGGCACGGATCCGATAATCGGCCAAAGAATCATCTTGAATGATGATCGGAGTATCAAACGCATGAGAGAGTTTCCGGGCGATTTCGCGCAAAGGTTCGTTGTCAAACACAAAATCTCCCTGCCGCCAGGCAATTTCAGGATTAGTCTTTTGGGTTCGGATTGTAGATAAACGCCGAACAGAACGGGAATAGACTGCCGCTTCGTTAGGCGACAAACGGACAACACCACCGGGAGAAGTCACCGCGACAGCACCTTCCAGCAACGTCGTTTTTATTTCCGGATCATCCGGATATGCTTCCAGATTGAAATGAGTTCCCAAGACTTTCACTTCTACTTCATCTGCCTGGACGATAAAAGGATGCCGGGCATCTTTACGAACTTCAAAATAGGCTTCGCCCGACAACGAGACATGCCGGTTCTTTCCCTTAAAACGCACCGGACAAGTCAGCGTAGAATAGCGGTTAAGCGTCACTTCCGTGCTGTCGGGCAACAGAATTGTTCTCACTTCCGCATAAGCAGCATACGTTTGTTCTCTCGGCGGAATCACATATTCATAAATGCCCCATCCTGCTAAACACAAAAGAAAAACTGCTGCCCATGAAGCCACCCGGTGATACCAAAGTATTCTTCTTGAACCGCCTTGCAGCCGTTTCTGCAGCAAAGGCCAGCTTTTTTCGGCCGTAAATTGTCCATGAGGAGAACGAGTAGAAGTAGCAAGTCTGCTCAATAACTGATTCTTGTCCTGTTGATCCATATCCATCATACACGCTTTATCTTTTATGTATAAAGAGCATACTTCAGAAAATTCTCACTACTCCTATTCGATAAAAAGATGTTAAATATCAGCTATACGTTCAGGTTTTGATAGAATCAGAATCCAATCAATTAGATTCGGGTGCATTCTCTTCAGGCATCTTGCGAACTAAAACCTTATCGATACGGGCACCGTCCATATCAACTATTTCGAACTCAAAGTTCATCCAACGTAATTTTTCTCCCGTCTTGGGCAAACGTTCCAATATTTCCAGAATCAAACCGCTCAACGTATTATAGTCATGCTCGGCATACAGATCTTCCATATCGAAATAAGCTAAGAAATCATAGAAAGAATACTGGCCATCCACCAGCCAGGTTCCGTCGCTCCGCTCAACGATTTCCTGTTCATCATCCATTTCCGGAACTTGCCCAACCAAACCTTCCATGATATCCTTCAAGGTTACAATACCCTGAATACCTCCAAACTCATCCGTTACAATCGCATACTTTACCCGCGCCCGCTTAAACTGCTCCAGCGTTGTATAGACACTTTGGTTCTCGGGAACATACTGAGCCGGACGGACAATGCCTTTCAACGTAAAATCGGGAGAGTCGATATGCAAAAACAAATCCTTCAGATAAACAATACCTAAGAAATCATCAAACTTGCCGGATGCCACCGGATAAATATCAAACAGGTTGGATTCTACTTTTTCCTTAATCTTTTCTGTTGAATCCATCACATCCAGCCAGACCATTTCTCCGCGGTGTGTCATAATAGAATCAACACGTCTGTCGCCCAACGTAAAAACCCGCTCTACGATGTCATGCTCAACTTCCTGCACTTCACCGTCATCATAACCTTCTTTGACGATAGCCTTGATTTCTTCTTCTGTTACTTTCGAATCCTCAGCCGTATCAATGCCCAACATTTTCACGACCAAGGCTGTACTTTTAGACAACAACCACACGAAAGGAGAAGCAATGAGCGATAACAAATGCATCGGACGGGCAATCAACATGGAAACCCGTTCCGCACAACCCATACCAATTCGCTTGGGAACCAATTCTCCGAAGATAAGCGTCAGATAAGTCACCACTACGACAATTAAAGACTTAGATATTAGCAAAGCATACGGAGCTATATAGGGTACGGCCGAGAAATAAACAGCTAAATCACCGGCCAGAGCTTCACCTGAATACAAACCGGTAAGAATACCTATTAATGTAATGCCAATTTGAATCGTAGAAAGAAAACGATCCGGCTCTTCTGACAGATTTAAAGCAGTACGTGCGCCCCGGTTCCCTTTCTTAGCTTCTGTTTCCAACTTTGTTTTTCGGGCCGAGACCAACGCAATTTCAGACATGGACAAAACGCCATTCAATAAAATAAGAACAAGTATTATAAATATTTCCATTGATTAAAAAAAAGTAATTTCTTCAACTGTAACAACCACCAATACCATTTGGGCAAATTTCCTTCCTATAAGAGCCACTGATTCTTGCACACATTGAATGATAGTTATTTCACGGTGCGAATATACAGAAATAATATTTTAATCCACATAATTCTGACAGATAATAATGTGAAAAAGATAATTTATATAAAAATTTAATTGGCTTTATAATTGCACTATTCAAAATAAAGGCCTACATTTGCACGTCGAATATCAAAAAAGTATAGCGAAGAATGATTGATAAGATAAAATCTCTGCTTCAAGAAGTAGAAAATATAAAGGCAGCAAATGCTGAAGAGCTCGAGGCTTTACGCATCAAATATCTCAGCAAAAAGGGAGAAATCTCGATGCTGATGAACGACTTCAGAAATGTTCCGGCGGAACAGAAGCGCGAGGTGGGCAAATTCCTCAACGAGCTAAAAGAGACTGCCCAAAATAAAATCAACGAATTAAAAGAAAGCTTCGAAAATACGCAGACGATCAATAATGACATTGATCTAACACGTTCGGCTTATCCCTTAGAATTAGGAACACGTCACCCGCTTTCTTTAGTCAAGAAAGAAATTTGTGATATCTTTGGTCGTCTTGGGTTCAGCATTGCTGAAGGACCGGAAATTGAAGACGACTGGCATGTATTCTCATCCTTAAACTTCGCAGAAGATCATCCGGCACGCGATATGCAGGATACGTTCTTCATCCAGCACAGCCCAGATGTTCTGCTCCGTACACATACTTCTTCTGTACAATCAAGGGTCATGGAAAAACAGGAACCGCCTATTCGGATCATCTGTCCGGGACGTGTTTACCGAAATGAAGCCATTTCATATCGAGCTCACTGTTTCTTCCATCAGGTAGAAGGCTTGTATGTAGACAAGAATGTCTCGTTTGCCGATCTGAAACAGGCTTTGTTGTTCTTTGCCAAAGAAATGTTCGGTCCGGAAACTAAGATCCGTCTGCGTCCGTCATACTTCCCGTTCACAGAACCTTCTGCAGAAATGGATATTTCATGCGACTTGTGTGGCGGTAAAGGATGTGCATTCTGCAAACATACCGGATGGGTTGAAATCTTAGGATGTGGAATGGTCGATCCGAATGTATTGGAGAACTGCGGCATAGACAGTAAAGTATATACAGGCTATGCGCTTGGAATGGGTATTGAAAGAATTACAAACCTAAAATATAGAGTAAAAGATTTGCGTATGTTCTCAGAGAACGATATTCGTTTCCTGAGAGAATTTGAATCAGCCAATTAAAATTGTAACCTAAAATCAAGAGAGATGTACCAACATCCCCGGACTCTAACCAAGTCCGGGGAAAAACACATTCTTGAGAATAGGGTACAATTTATAAAGGCTTTCGTTGAGTTGGAAAAGCAAAGATGCTTTTCCATTTTTTTGCCCGAAAGTTTCACTCCGGCAACGAGTATCAGAAAAAAAATGTATATTCGCATACTTGATTTTGACAATTATGCGTAAAGAAGAACGATACAAAGGTGTTTTAGGCTGGTTTCAGGCTAATGTTCCCGTCGCTGAAACCGAACTTCATTATTCTAATCCGTATGAATTGCTCGTTGCTGTCATTTTATCTGCTCAATGTACTGACAAAAGGGTAAATATGATTACACCGGCTTTATTTGAAGCCTTTCCTACTCCAGAAGTGATGGCTGTATCATCTCCGGAAGTGGTTTATGAATATATCAAAAGTGTTTCTTACCCGAACAATAAGGCCAAACATCTGGTGGGCATGGCTAAAATGCTTGTCGAAGAATTCAAAGGTGTAGTGCCTTCTGACATCAAAGAGTTACAGAAGCTGCCGGGTGTCGGGAGAAAAACGGCCAATGTCATTGCTTCTGTCGTGTACGATAAACCAGCCATGGCCGTTGATACCCATGTTTTCCGGGTCTCCAACCGAATTGGCCTGACGGTAAATAGCAAGACTCCGCTTGAAACCGAAAAGGAACTGACCAAACATATCCCCAAAAGCCTGATACCAATTGCCCATCACTGGCTGATTTTACACGGAAGATATGTCTGCACGGCGCGAAATCCGAAATGCGAATCGTGCGGTCTTAAACCCTGGTGTAATTATTTTATTCATCAGAAATGAAATTCAGGTTGCGGGATATCGTCATCTTTTTCCTGATTCTCTCGCTGGCAGGAAGTTTCGTTTACCATCTTTTCAAACACATCCATGAAGAAGATGAACGGACGGAAATCAATATGTATGCGTTATTCCCCGCACCACCCAAAGCATTGGTTCGTGTCCAGCAAACTCATTACTGGAACCGTTCATCAAACGACTGGCAAACGATTCAGCAGCTCTCCGGAAAACAGATTCCGCCTCTTTACCGGCAATTATTCACCATCCATCCGGTAAATAACCTCTGGTTCTGCCTGTATCCGGAAGGGGTGATTTGTCTTTTACCGACCACTTCCGAAGAAGCGAGACAACTGCAACAGAAGATGAAACAGCTGCTCAATACGTTTCCACCACAGAAAGTTTCACAAGACGGTACGGATGTTTATTATTATGCAGATGCAGAAAATGAATTTGCCGGAGCTTTCTATGCGAACGGATTGTGGGTTTCGAGCTATAATAAAGTACTGCTCGACCAGACTCTACAACGGATTAACCTGCAAAGTCATCCGGCGCAGGAAACAGACATACCACTGGCTCATGCCACAACCAGTCTGCTGATACCGGCTTCTGAATTGCCGGTCTGTGTTTACGCAGAAGATTCTGTCTGCTGGCAATATACAGACACTTGGATCAGTACAGATATCTACCGTACTTCACAGAAGATGACCTTCATCTTCAACCTGCCGATCTCTTCCTCTCAGCATGATTCGCTTCCGGCAGTCATTACCGATTCCTTACGACAAAGCATTTCCCGCTATCTGCAACTGAGGCCAGACAGTATCCGTTCGACCTATAAAGCAGAAGACGGGAATTTATACATCGCCTTAGATTATCCGACAGGCAAGCCTTAAAATTCGACTTGCAGATTATCGTATGCCAAATGAACATGCGGAGGCAGCATCTTTTCAACCTGCGCATGCAGCCCTATTTTATGCGACTCATGAATCAGATAGGCTTCTTTCGGCTGGATGCGTTCGATATAGGCCAGCGCCTCTTCCAGGCCGGCATGCGTCGGATGCTTACTGTCCAAACGCAGGGCATTGATTACCAACAGATCCAATCCTTCCAGCTTGCTGAATTCGGATTCAGGAATCACTTTGAGATCTGTCAGATAAGCCATACGCCCGATCCGATAGCCTACAATCGGCAAGCGGCCATGCATCAGACGGATAGGTATGATTTCTGTTCCTGCCGCGGTAAAGGGTTCGAGCGTAATCGCATGCATCTCAATATTCGGGACTCCCGGATATTTATGCTCGGCAAAGACATACGGTATACGTGTCTTTATGGCATAAGCCACATTTTCTTCGGCATAGACATTGACTTCTCCATAGCGACAGAACGGACGCAAGTCATCTAGTCCGCCCACATGGTCATAATGTTCGTGCGTAATCAAGACGGCATCCAGCCGGTAAATCCGGTTTGTAATGACCTGCCAGCGGAAATCGGGTCCACAATCAATCAGAATCCGCTTTCCCTCCGTTTCAATGACAGCCGAAGAACGCAAGCGCCAGTCCCGCTTATCCTGACTGGTACAGACTTCGCACTGGCATCCTATCTCCGGAACTCCCGTAGAAGTTCCGGTTCCCAGAAAGATTATTTTCATTATGCTACGTATTTAACTTCAGGCATCAGTTCGATTCCAAAACGATCCTTTACGGCTGACCGAATGCTTTCAGCCATCAGGGCGATTTCATCACCGGTTGCATTTCCTAAATTCACGAGAACCAAAGCCTGTTTCTCGTAAACTCCAACTTCGCCATGCTTCTTTCCTTTGAAGCCACACTGTTCTATCAGCCACCCGGCCGGTACTTTTATCTTGCCATCAGGCGCTGGATAAGAAGGAATGTCTGGATATTGCTGACGGAGTTTCTCAAAATGCGCTGCGTCGATCACGGGATTCATGAAGAAACTTCCTGCATTACCCAACACTTCCGGATCCGGTAGTTTCGCTTGCCGGATGGCTATAACTGCATCCCGCACGGCCTGCAAGGTTATCTCCTTACCTTTCAGGACATCCTGCAAGGCTCCATATTCCAATTTGAAATCTGGCTGTTTACGCAACTTCAGTGTTACATAAGTCACAAAATGCGGGTCCTGGTGAGGATCTTTAAAACGGCTGGTTCGATATCCATATCCACATTCGTCCGCTTTAAAGACATGCTTTTCGAATGTCAGCTGGTTCCATGCCTCGACCGTTTCGATCGCATCCTTGATTTCCATACCGTATGCTCCGATATTCTGAACGGCCGCCGCTCCCGTTTCGCCGGGTATCAACGAAAGATTCTCGATTCCTCCCCAGCCTTTTGATACGGCATAAGCAACAACCTCGTCCCAAATCTCAGCAGCTCCGACCCGAAGCCAGACAAAAGACTCGTCTTCACGTACCACTTCCATGCCGCGGATAGCCGAATGCAGGATAATTCCATTATAATCGTTGATGAACAACAAGTTGCTACCTTTACCAATATGCAATGAAAGACATTCCTGAAAATACTCGTCATGCAGAACCTTCTGCAGATCATCTTCATTTTCATATTCCAAGAACCAGCGGGTTTTTGCAGGCAAATGGAATGTATTATACTTCTCCAGCGAGAAATTCTGTTCGATTCTCATAGATATTTATTTGTTTTCGGGCAAAGATACTTTAAATGTAGCAAGAATCAAAAACGAAACACACGAGAACCGCTTCAAAAAACCGGCGTATTTTGATGAAAAGTGAAGTGCACCCCAAAAGTTGGACAAAAAATTTTGGGGTACATTATGAAGTACAAAAAACATGGTTTTAAAGAATTAGTAAAGTACATT
>ERZ780013.278-NODE-278-length-19250-cov-2.92675_pt1 | contig 19250 bp, 15 predicted proteins | sample MGYA00511178_ERZ780013 | MGnify/ENA primary metagenome ERZ780013 (study PRJEB29588, sample SAMEA2149568) | human gut metagenome | biome: human gut; feature: human-associated habitat; material: faeces | place: Denmark | collected 2008/2010 ... | reverse complement strand
GGAATGCCGAGGAGGAGCGAATCAGGGCAGAGAAGGTTTCATCGCAGTATGCAGATGAGATAAGACGTGCCAGAGAGCAGGAGATGCATGCTGAGGAGGCTAGAATGCAGGCAGAATTTGCAGCCCGCAAGAATGCTGAGGAGGCTAAGAGACAGGCAGGCCTTGCAAAGCTCAAGGCGGAGGAAGCCAAGAGACTTAGCGAGCAGCCGGATGAGGAGCCACCTACAACACTGTTCAGCAACAGAACACTTGTCACAGGCAGCAAGCCGACCCTCACCAGAAAGACTACGGGTGAGAGCGTTCAGATTAATAAACAGGTATTCTGTATTGGCAAGGCTGATCAGGGTGTTGACTATAAGGTAACAGGAAACAAGTCTATAAGTAGAAGACACGCCTATATCACCAGTATCAATGGAACACATTATCTGAGAGATAACAACTCAACAAACCATACATTCCTGAACGGAACTCAGGTGTACAGCAATGTTGATGTGGCTATCCCTGATAACAGTGTGATAAGGCTTTCAAACGAGGAGTTCATATTCAGGATAAATTCTTAAATATGGAGTTCGATAAATGTAATAAATCAGGTTGATCCGTAAGGATGGAGGAAGAGATATGTATTGTGATAATTGTGGTTGTGAATTGGGGGAGAACGTAAGAAAGTGTCCTGTCTGTGGAAAAGAATTTCCTTTGATAGAGCCGGAAGTTGACGACAGCACAACTGTGCTTACAAGTGAGCCGGATGTCGATGAGGACGATGACAGCACAACTGTCCTGACAGGCGGAACACAGGGCATGCCTCAGATGATGCAGCAGCCACAGGGTAATCCTGTGCCACCGCAGCAGCCTCAGATGGGAATGCCACAACCTCAGATAATGCCACAGGAAGGCGCCGATATAATGATAAAGAAAAAGGGCGAGAAGAAGGGTATGAGCAAGGGTGCAAAGGCCGCACTCATAGCTATACCAGTGGTTATCGTCATCGCTATAGGCGTCCTTGCATTTATATTTGTTCCAAAGTTTAGAAAGTATAACGAGGCCAACGACCTCATGGACCAGGGAAAGGTTGAAGAGGCCGTGACACTGTATAAGGATCTTGGAAAATTCAAGGATTCCTATAAAAAGGCAAACGGAGACGCTTATTATGAGTATGCCGAGGGTCTTGAAAAAGAAGGCAAGAACCTTGAGGCGGCTGGATATTATAAGAAGTCAGGCAACAGCAGAAAGGCTGCAGAGAACTACAGCAAGTCATCTGACGGTGACGAGGAGAGTTTCAGCAGCGATGACGCATTTGATAAGGCTTATCAGTGTTATTACAATGCGGGAATGGATCAGATGAATGCGGCATCCTACGATGCAGCCATAGATGCATTCAACAATGCAGGCTCATACAAGGATGCATCGGACAAGGTTATCGAGTGTACATATAAGAAGGCGGAGGCACTTATAACAGCCAAGAAGTACGATGACGCCATCAGTATTCTGTCAACCATAGAGGAGTACAGCGATTCCCAGACTCTTCTTGCAAAGTGCTATTACAACAAGGCATCAGAGCTGCTCGACAGCGGCAAATATGACGATGCGTATGATATGTACATGAAGTCAGAATTTAATGACTACAAGAACAAGGCCAGTGAGTGTACATACAAGAAGGCAGAGCAGTATTACAAGAACAAGGATTACGAGAATGCCATCAAGAGCTATGATAAGGTGGACAAGGATTACAAGGACTGTGTAGCTGAGAAAGACAAGTGTTATCAGGCACTTGGAGCCCAGGCATACAAGGACAAGGAATACAAGAAGTCAGTTGATTACTATGAGAAGGTAGTCAAGACTGATGTGTCCAAGAAGATAGCAAATGGAAAGCTTGCATTTGCAAATGCAAATAAGAACGCAGCCAATGAGACTACAATGACATATCTCGGAGAACTCAGATACGACGGCAACGAGAAGGCTCAGAAGCTGTATTCAGAGCTTGTGAAGTGGAATATAGAATCATTTGTAAACAGCAGTGAAAAAGATCTTGATAAGGGATCTAACAGCATCAAGACAAAGGATGGATCAGATATATATATTCATACGTCATTTGGATTTGACGGTGATGACTCTATGAAGATATCGGGATACGTTGTGTATGCGGATGGAAACAAGTCTGACGTCATAACATTCTCAGATCCTGTGGTTGACGGCTGGTCAACATGGGTCAAGATATCAGGTGACAGTGCACCTAAGGGTGTAACATATCTGTATCTTCAGAACGAGACGACCAAGAAGATCATAGAGGTATATCCGTTCACAATAAAGTAAAGAGACAGGGTGATATATGTGATAAACAGACCTGAATTGCTGGCTCTGGAATTCTACAAGTCGCGGCCTTTTAAGGGCAGTGACAAGGGTATCCGTTACATGATACAGAAGGATGTTGTGGAGATTGAGCCGGAGGGTGAAAAAGATCAGACAGAGGAAGATGCACCGAAGGAGACAAAGACTGTACTCACGGCATTTATATGGCCGGAGCCATTCTGTTTTGAGGTCACACCGGATGAACAGAAGGGATCGAAGCAGTTTGATTTTTCCGAGGAAGGATTGTGTGAGGCCATAGCCTGGTTGAATGAAAATCATGATACATATGCACAAAAAAAACAATAGTAAACTACTTAAAAGAATAATTGGAATAACAGCGACTGTCATCATTCTGATGGCAGCAGTTGTTGCAATTATTTTTTTTCATCTTATGAGAAAACCTCAGATAAAGCTTGTGGAGGCCATGGTAAATACCATCAATTCTTCCAGAGAGTCGGAGATGAATCAGCAGTATGGCACATTTGACATGGGTATGAACATGATAAATGGCAGTCAGAGCTTTTCATTTGAGGATAATTCTGATCACAGCGTTGACATATCGCTGAAGAGAAGTGCTTCGGATCACAATTTTCTTGCGGAGGCAGGAGTTGATGACAAGACATTCAAGCTCTATGCAAATAAGAGGACTTCTCTCATATATATAGATGATATGGCAATCAGAATACAGTACGCTGACAATCTCATCACGAACATGAGCAATTCTCAGGTGGTATCACTGCTTGGGATAGACAGCGACACAGTGTACTCATTTGGCACTGCCTATGAGAACTGTATGAGGATGGCTGCAAATAATTATGCGGACATCAACGGTGACGATATCCAGACAGATATTATCCAGAAGACACTTAAGTATTTCTTCAATATGGAGGGTACGAGTGAGGGAAAACAGACTGTGGTTACTGGGGATAGTGCACAGGACTGCAAGGTGTACTCGGTCATCTTCAATGTGGATGATTTCTATAGTTATCTGGATGACTGTTTTGGCACACATGATATAGATCTTCAGGAAGTGTATGACATGCTTGACAAATACATACCGGAGATAGATACCATTGACAATACGGCAGAATTGGTACATGATATAAAGCAATTTGTGGATGAAATGTTAGACGGCAGGGATATCACGCTCTATTTTGCTGTGAACAGTAAAAATGAGCTGGTCAAGCTGTATGCGGATCATGTGTCCGACAGGGATATGAGCATGTCGCTGACATTTTACGGAGACAAATATACAGCACAGTCGTATGAGTTCACTGTTACTGACAATTCTGACAACCATCTTGTGATAAAAAAGAGGGATGTGAGCAGTGACGGAGAGACAGGAGTGGTGTTTGATGTGGATATATCGGCAGCCGATCTCATGGATTCCATGAAGCCTGTCAGTATAAGTGCATCGCTGGAGCTTAGATTGTCTGGAAGTGATGCAATTCTTGGTATACAGGTTGGAGATGCCGTGTTCAGAAAAAATGCGGAGATCACCGGATATGATAAGGGTAACAGCATTGATCTTGCGTGGAGCGGGGACAGTGATGGAAGCATGCATATCGGCTGTGATTCAGGAGCGATAGAGAAACCGGAATACAGGGACAGCCTGGATATATTTGACACAGATGTGATAAGTGCGTATAAATTTATAAAAGAGATAATGAACAGATAGATGGAGATTTGTATATGAGTGATACATCAGTTGTGGATAACTCCACGGGCAAAGAAAAAAGCAGATATACATCGGGAACCATATATAAGATGATAATTGCTATAACGTTCCTTCTGGCATTTGGACTGATAATGATATTCAGCGCATCCAGTTACGGCACGGCTGCCAGCAATTTCAGAAGCCAGTTGGTGTTTATCGTTTTCGGAGCATTGGCAATATGGGGATTGGCGTTTTTCCCATACGGTCTGTATAAGAAGCTTACATGGCCTGCATATTTTCTGTCATTGATACTGACATTTTTGCTTCTCACGCCATTGGGAGTAAATGTAAATGGTGCGACGAGATGGATCCAGATCCCTCACATACCATTCAGAATCCAGATCGCTGATATAGTGAAGACTCTCATGATCATATTCATAGCTTCATTTATAAGCAGCAAATGGAGAGAGATGCACAAGTGGCAGACTGTCATAATACTGTGGGTGCTTGTGGGACTCCAGGCGGGACTTCTGCTCGTCATATCCACAAACCTGAGTTCGTGTCTGGTCGTTCTTGGAATATGTTACTGTTCAACATTTATAGCCAGCAAGAACTGGAAACTGCATTTGGGAATATTGCTGATAGCTGTGGTGGTGGCGGTGGTCTATGTGAAGGTAGCCACGAGCTACCTGCCTACGGAGGAAGAACTTCTGTCAAATGACAACTTCCGTGCAAAGCGAATCCTGGGATGGCTGTACACAGAGAAATATGAGAAGAGTGCAGGATATCAGGTCATACAGTCGCTGTATGCCATAGGAAGCGGATCTTTCTTCGGCAAAGGACTTGGAAATGGAACACAGAAGCTTTCGGCTATACCGGAGGCCCAGAATGATATGATCTTCGCGATAATCTGCGAGGAGCTTGGTGTGGCAGGAGCAATCATGTTATTTCTTCTGTATGGCTATCTGTTATACCAGATGTATGTTATAGTTAAAGAGTCATCGAACGTATTTGGAAGCATGATGGTCATAGGTGTGATGGTACACCTTGTATGCCAGATAGTGATCAACGTAAGCGTTGCGACAAATGTAATTCCGAATACAGGTGTCACTCTTCCTTTCATAAGCTCGGGAGGTTCCGCACTTCTCATGACCATGGTCGAGTGTGGTATGTGTATAGGAATCAGAAGGCAGCAGACGAGAAGAGTGTATCAGAAGCATTTGAATGAATAAAATCCATGTGAGGAATAAGAGAGGTAGTATATGGTAAAGTTTAGAAAAATTGCGTTTTTGACAATGGCAGCAGTATTGTTGTCAACTTGTGCGACAGGAATCTCAAATCTGTCAGAAAGCAGGGTCGGCGGACAGTACACGGTGTACGCTGCGGAGGCACAGGCTGATGCCGGAGAGAGTGTTGCGACATTGACGGATGCACCTTCCACTGTGAAGAATAAGAAGGGCTGGTATACCGAGAACGGTAAGACATATTATTACGATGAGAACGGCAAGGCGTTAAAGAGCAAGTTCCTTACATACAAGGGCGACAAATATTATTTTAACAGATATGGCCGCATGGTGAGAGGACTTAACAAGATCCAGAATAATTACTATTACTTCAGAACAAATGGCAAGGCACTGGTGAATACCTGGAAGAAAATAAAGGGTAAGAAGTATTACTTTGGTTCTGATGGAAAAGCCTATAAGGGTGCACATAAGGTAAAGAATAGCAAGTATTACTATAATTTCTCAAGTAATGGTTATCTTGCGGAGGGTGTCAGAAAGATAAATGGCGTGACATACAGATTTGGTTCCAATGGAAAGCCATATACAGGATGGTATACTACAAAGCTTGGAAACAGACAGTATTACAGCGCTTCAGGTGTTGCATACAAAGGACCTAAGAAGGTAAATGGCAAGCTGTATCTGTTTGACAAGAATGGTGCACTGGTGAAGGGCAGAGGCTGGAAATATTACAACGGCAAGCGTTACTTCGTAAGCGTCAAGGGAACATTACTCACCGGATACAGATATGTGGATGGAGCATACTATTACTTCAGTAAGAGCGGTGCCATGTATAGAAGCAAGTGGGCATATGCGAATGGATATAAGTTCTATTTCAACAGAGGTGGCAAGAGACTCACAGATGTTGATAAGATCCTCGGAAAACAGGATTCCTATGAGATAAAGGTCAACAAGACCACAAATGTTGTGACTGTATATGCAAAGGATGGCAACAAGGGATATATCATTCCGGTAAAGGCATTTGTATGTTCAGGCGGTGACACAACACCTCTTGGAACATTCTGTACCCCGGCAAAGGGAAGATGGTGGACACTGATGGGGCCATGCTATGGACAGTGGGATACACTTATAACAGGTGATATACTTTTCCACTCTGTGTATTACGGAGAGGAGGATCCTACCACATTATCAGTCAGCGCTTATAACATGCTCGGAACGACATGCTCACACGGATGTATAAGACTTAAGGCAGGAGATGCAAAGTGGATATATGACAACTGCGATCTTGGAACAAAGGTAACTATATTCGAGAGCAATAAGAGCGGCCCGTTCCCTAAGCCTACATCAGTTCAGCTTGATTACAGCCATACATGGGATCCTACAGATCCAACCATGGCATACAAGTGTAGAGAGAACGGATGTCATAAGGGAATAGCATGGTAATATCGTGTTCAATGTGGAGAGAATAGATATATGAAAAAAGCGTCGTGGATGGACATGGGCAGAAAATATATATTATTTATGATTGCGGTCATCTGTTTTGCAGGTATCTGCATGGGATGCGGGAAGGTGGATGACGGTCAGGAGGAGAGTACCGGTATCCAGATAAAGAGCGGTGATGTTGAATCCGCGGAGGATATGGCTCAGATAGGAGTGTATCTCGATGTGGATAAGAACAGTTCCGAGATAACGGATGTGAAGTACAAGATATCCGGTGACATAGGTATCGTGAGTTTCAGGTACAGCGGAGTGAAGGTTGAACTCAGAGGCTCCTGCAAATACGAGATGTACGATCTGGCGGGCGTTGAGAACACCAGCAATGGTGACATGATAACCGGCAACATCCAGGGATACAGTGCTACTTATTACACTCTGAATCCCGGACGTATAGCTTTCTGGAGCGATGGAACAATTAACTATTCGCTATATATATACGTCACAGCCAGTGATGAGGTACTCAATGAAGTGCTGTCACATATAGTATTTGAGAACAGATATACGGACAGGGCTGATGTCCAGCAGCAGATAGAGACGGACAGCAGAGCATTTGCTGAGAAGATCGTGAAGGTGTTCAATGATGAAGATCTTGAGACCATGAAGGATATGGTTTTATATCCTCAGGAGACAAGTGGTGGACAGTCCATAGCAAATGAAAATGAGCTGTTGAATGTTGATAAGAAGGCGCTGTTCACTGACATTCTTATGAAGGCTCTGAACGATGAGAATGCACTGGATAATCTGAGAAAAACCAACGACGGCTCCGAATATGTAATTGGAACAAACTATAAAAATGTACATTTCAGACTGAACGACGATGGACAGTTTGTCATCACAAAAATAAATAACTGATATTTATCCCCTGCGCATAAGGGCAAACTGATATGTGCAGGGGATTTTTCTGTTTAAAAATACTGAAAAAGTTCTATTTGCCACGGATAAGTTCAGAATGTGATAAGTATGGGAGAATAAACAAGTATAGTGGGAAAATTTAGAGGACGATTCGCGTTGAGACTGTGTATCAAAGTCCTTAGAATTGTATCAGGACAGGAAATAACTTAAGACAGAACCTGATCTGAGACAAGGAGGAGATATACACGATGACAGAGAGAGTTTACAGTATAAGTGAGGCAGCAGCCAAGGTTGAGGTTGAGTCACATGTGCTTAGGTATTGGGAGGAAGAGCTTGAGATCGATATCAAGAGAAATGACATGGGTCACAGGTGCTACAGTGAGAAGGATGTAAAGATACTTCAGAGGGTTAAGACTTTGAAGGATAAGGGGATACAGCTCAAGGCGATAAAGGATATGGTTCACAGAATGTATGAACTTCTTGACGAGGGAGAGAGCACAGAGGAAAAAAATGCGGATGATGCGGTGACGGAGCTTATCGCAGAGAGAGAAAATACAGAGAAGAAGACCATAGAAACCATAAGGGTGAGCAGCGATGTGGGGGATGATTCAAGAATAGTTGATTTCAAGATGGCACAATTCCAGAATATCATGGACAAGATAATCAGCAACTCCATAAAGGACAACCTTAAGGTGATAACACAGTCAGTGTCCGCTGCGGTGTCCGATGACGTGGTAAAACAGATGGATGTGCTGATGAAGGAGAAGGAGGATCAGGAGGAAGCGAGATACAGAAAGCTTGACGCCACCATAAGAGAACTTCAGCAGACCAGACAGGAGGTTGCGGCAACGGAGATAAAGAGGAAGAAAAAGGGCATTTTCAGAAGAAAACAGAGAGAGAGTTTATAAAAACTTCACACACTAACAATAGGGATTAATGCTATAATTAGCGCTAGTAAGATGGGAGTTAACACGAATGAAGATTACTAAGAAAGTTAAGATAGCGATAATTTTTATATGGATAGCAGCGATATTGTCCATGGTTATAGGTACGGCTATCATAGGGCGATATTTTATCACTGGAACTTATGGCCGTAATCACTCACTGCAGCTTTTATATTCGGAGGACGATCCGGTCAATGATGTGTACAAATCTCTGTCCACATTGCGTGAGGAAGTTATAAGCAAGGTGAAGAAGGATCCTTCATACTATACAACCCAGGATAATGCAGATGCCCTGGATGAAAAGAGCTCGGTATTAAATACTCATATAGCAGTGAAGAAGGATGGAGAGTACATATATAGTTCCGTTGATCCTTTTTCTGAGAGCCTGAAGGAGCAGTTAAAGAGAAATGATAACAGTTCGAATATCAATGCGATAGATGGTGATTCGATTGATACCGGAAATAACAGTGATATAAAGGTTCAGGAATATCTCATAACCCAGCCGTCATTCTATCTGTGCAACCAGGTATCATATGTGCTGGATGGAAGTCAGGTAGATATTTACATGCTCACATACTATGGTAATTATATGGCGAAGTTCAGGGGAACCATCATGGGTTATTCCATACTGATGGTTCTAATGATGATGCTCCTGAGCGGTGTCGTGGCATTCCTTGTATACCAGCAGTTTGTGAATCCTCTTGTCAAGCTCAAGGAGGCAGCAGAGCGTATGGGCTCAGGCAACCTTGACGAGAAGATAGACTTTGGCGATAACAGAGTCGATGAGGTTGGTGAGCTCTGTGAGTCATTTGAGGATATGAGACAGAAACTGTCAGACTTTACCAAGGCGAAGATGAGATATGAGGAAGAGAACAGGCAGCTCATAAGCAATATATCACACGATCTCCGTACTCCTATCACGACCATCAAGGGTTATGTGGAGGGAATCATGGATGGAGTTGCAGATACCCCTGAGAAGCAGGAGAGATATCTGAAGATGATATACAGCAAGGCAAATGAGATGGACAGCCTCATCAATGAGCTTTCACTGTATACGAATATCAACAACAACGCCATACCATATGAGTTCCACAGGGTATCGGTGAAGGATTATTTTGATGACTGTATGGAGGAGGTATATACGACGCTCCTTTCCAAGAACATGACGCTCACATACAAGAACTATTGTGATGACGATGTGAAGGTCATAGTTGATCCTGACCAGCTCAAGAGGGTCATCAACAACATAATTACAAATGCTATCAAGTATACCGATAAGGAATATGGACAGATAGATATCAACATATATGACAATGACGCGGAGGTTAAGGTATCCATAAGCGACAATGGCCGTGGAATAGATTCAGAGAGCCTGCCTCATATATTTGACAGAATGTACAGAGCTGACAGCGCAAGACAGTCAAGAGGCGGAAGTGGTCTTGGACTTGCTATATGCAAGAAGATCGTTGAGGAGCACGGTGGCAACATATATGCCACAAGCCAGCTTGGTGTCGGAACAACGATAGTATTTACCCTGAAGAAGTATATTCCAAAGGTTGAGGAGATCGAGGGTGATACTTCTGACGCCAGCGGTGAACAGCAGGCAAATGTAAAAAAGAATACACAGAAAAAAGATGATCAGAGAAAAGGATCATTGCAGATCATAAATTCACTAAAGAAAAGGAGAGATACAGATGAGTAAGATATTGATCATAGAAGATGAGCTTAGTATTGCAGAGCTTGAGAGAGATTATCTGGAGCTCAATGATTTCGAGGTAGAGATAGAGACAAATGGACTTAAGGGTCTTGAGAAGGCATTGGATGAGGAATACAGTCTTATCCTTCTGGATCTCATGCTCCCTGAGGTGGATGGATTTGAGATATGCCGACAGATAAGGGAGAAGAAGGATATTCCGATCATCATGGTAACAGCCAAGAAGAATGATATAGACAAGATCAGAGGTCTTGGTCTGGGAGTTGACGACTATGTCACAAAGCCATTCAGTCCAAGTGAGCTGGTGGCAAGAGTCAAGGCGCACATATCCAGATATGAGAGACTTGTTGGTTCAACGGCACTCAAGAATGACGTCATCGAGATCAGAGGTCTTAAGATAGACAAGACGGACAGAAGAGTGTATGTTGATAACGAGGAGAAGGTATTTACGAATAAGGAGTTCGATATACTGTGCTTCCTTGCCAGCAACCCAAACAAGGTATTTTCCAAGGATGAGCTGTTCAGCAAGATATGGAATATGGACAGCATAGGAGATATAGCCACGGTTACTGTTCATATCAAGAAGATCAGAGAGAAGATTGAATTTGACACATCGAATCCACAGTACATAGAGACTGTGTGGGGCGTTGGTTACAGGTTTAGGATGTGATAAGAAAGCCCCAGACGGCGAACATGCAGCGTTCATGCTTGCATGAAACGCTGCATGTTCATCGGATGGGCAGATATTCATGAGCATGTATGCCGATAGGCAGGAAGGCGAATAAATGTGCGATTACGAGAGCCACGAAGTGGCGAAGTAATCGTAAGGCTTTCATAATAAGCCCCAGATGGCGAATGAGGAGAAAACAAATGAAATTAAACATTTTACATGAGGATAATGATATAATCGTGGCTGTAAAGCCATGTGGTGTGCCAACTCAGCCGGACAAGACCAATTCAGAGAGCATGGTGAGTATGCTCAAGCTCAGGATATACGAGAAGGAGAACAGAAAAGAGGAACCATATCTTGTGCCTATACACAGACTGGACAGGCCTGTAGGCGGAGTTATGGTATTTGCCAAGACTCCTGAGGCGGCTGCAAATCTCTCAAAGCAGAGCGAGGATGGTTCTATGATGAAGTATTATCAGGCGATCCTCACTGGTGAGCTTCCAAATGACCAGGGAGTTTTGAAGGATTATCTTCTTCACGATACTAAGGACAATGTGACAAAGGTCGTGGACAAGGACACACCTGGAGCAAAGTATTCCGAGCTGGAATATGAGGTGCTGGATGTCATGGATACGGACGAGGGAGTTCTGTCATATATACTTGTTGAACTCATAACTGGAAGACATCATCAGATCAGGGCTCAGTTTGCGAAGAGAAAGTACGGAATATGGGGTGACACGAAGTACAACCCTAAGTTCCAGAAGACGAAGAAGAAATATAAAGAGATAGGACTTCACGCGTCCAGATTGGAATTTGACCATCCGACAACAGGGGAACACATGGTGTTCAAGCATGAGCCGGAGGGCGGAGCATTTGCCATTCTGGATCTGGATGAGTTTTAGTTAAAATGTTATTTACAGGGCGGATGTTGGCATGTTTCGTGTTGACATACGTCCTGAAATTTTGTAGATTAAAGAGTGTATGCAATTAGGTAGTTCAGCTATGCAGCAGATATAGAATGTTTTAGAATTAAGGAGATAAATAAGATGGCAAACGATAAGAAGATGGTTGAAGCTATTACTTCCATGGATGAAGATTTTGCACAGTGGTATACAGACGTTGTCCTCAAGGCAGGACTTATCGCATATACCAACGTGAAGGGATGTATGGCTATCAAGCCCGCAGGATATGCAATCTGGGAGCTTATACAGAAGCAGCTTGATGAGAGATTCAAGGCTACAGGTGTGGAGAATGTGTACATGCCAATGCTTATTCCAGAGAGCCTTCTTGAGAAGGAGAAGGATCACGTTGAGGGATTTGCACCGGAGGTAGCATGGGTTACATATGGTGGACTCAATCCTCTTACAGAGCGTATGTGTGTAAGACCTACATCAGAGACTTTGTTCTGCGATTTCTACAAGAATGATATCCAGTCATATCGTGATCTGCCAAGGGTATATAATCAGTGGTGTTCAGTAATGCGTTGGGAGAAGGAGACAAGACCTTTCCTTCGTTCAAGAGAATTCCTGTGGCAGGAGGGTCACACAGCTCATGCCACAGCTGAGGAGGCTGAGGCAAGAACAATACAGATGCTGAATCTGTATGCAGACTTCTGTGAGGATGTACTGGCTATGCCTGTTATCCGTGGACAGAAGACAGAGAAGGAGAAGTTCGCAGGAGCAGAGGCAACATACACAATAGAGGCACTTATGCACGATGGCAAGGCGCTCCAGTCAGGAAAAAGCCATAACTTCGGAGACGGATTTGCCAAGGCATTTGGAATACAGTTTACAGACAAGGACAACAAGCTCAAGTATGTTCATCAGACATCATGGGGTATGACAACAAGACTTATCGGAGCCATCATCATGGTTCACGGAGACAATTCAGGTCTTGTACTTCCTCCAAAGGTTGCTCCAACTCAGGTCATGATCATTCCTATCATGCAGAAGAAAGCAGGAGTGCTTGAGAAGGCAGCAGAGCTCCGTGAGAAGCTTGGAGCATTCAGAGTAAAGGTCGATGACAGCGACAAGAGCCCAGGCTGGAAGTTCTCAGAGCAGGAGATGAGAGGTATTCCTATCAGAGTTGAGATCGGACCAAAGGATATCGAGGCCAATCAGGCAGTTCTGGTACGCCGTGACACAAGAGAGAAGATCACAGTATCACTTGATGAGATAGATACAAAGGTTGGAGAGCTTCTTGAGACTATCCAGAAGGATATGTTCGAGAGAGCAAAGGCTCACAGAGATTCACATACACATGCAGCGCTTAACTGGGATGAGTTCAAGAATATCATCTCCAACGAGCAGGGCTTTGTAAAGGCTATGTGGTGTGGCGAGACAGCTTGTGAGGAGGCTATCAAGGATGAGACAGGAGCATCCACAAGATGTATGCCATTTGCACAGGAGCATCTTTCAGATGTATGTGTACACTGCGGAAAGCCGGCAAAGAAGATGGTATACTTCGGACGTGCATACTAGAATATAGATAATGATCATGTATAATAACTTCTTCAGCATCTTGCTGGAGAAGTTATTATTTTACAGATATAAAGATGCGGAGAGAAGATATATGAGAATAGACATTCCAGAGGGAGCAAATAAAGTAATAGAGGGTCTTGAGGCAGCAGGCTATGAGGCCTATATAGTCGGCGGCTGCGTGAGAGACAGCATACTCGGAAGAGAGCCGGGGGACTGGGATATCACCACATCTGCCAGACCTGAGCAGGTCAAGGAGATATTCAGGCGAACCGTAGATACAGGAATAGAGCATGGAACCGTAACAGTCATGATGGGCAAGGAAGGCTATGAGGTCACGACGTACAGGATAGATGGAGAGTACAGTGATCACAGGAGACCGGATCAGGTGGAGTTCACAGCCAGCCTTGAGGAGGATCTGAAGAGAAGAGACTTCACCATAAATGCCATGGCGTACAGCCACAGCAAGGGCATAATAGATATGTTTGGCGGTGTGCAGGATCTTAATGACAAGGTTATAAGAGCTGTCGGTGTGGCAAGGGACAGATTCGATGAGGATGCACTTAGGATACTCAGAGCCATAAGATTTGCGGGACAGCTTGGATTTGACATAGAGAGAGATACCAGAAAGGCTATGATCATCCAGGCACAATACCTTAAGGATATAAGTGCAGAGAGAATCAGGGTTGAGCTGACAAAACTTCTTGTATCAGATCATCCGGACAAGCTTCTTGAAGCTTATGTTACAGGTATTACTGCATATATCCTTCCTGAATTTGACAGGATGATGGAGCAGCCACAGAATAATCAGTATCACAGATACAATGTGGGTGTACATTCCATTGAGGCGGTTAAGAATATAAGGGCTGATGTGACAATGAGGAGGGGGGGACGCCATGAGATGGGCGGCACTTCTCCACGATATAGGCAAGCCATCCACACACACTGTGGACGAGAATGGAACAGATCACTTTTACGACCACCAGATCGCGGGAGTTCCACTGGCGGAGGCGGTTCTCAGAAGACTGAAGTTTGACAACAATACCATCAAGGACGTGTGCAAGCTGGTGAGATGGCATGACTTTGGCATGGGCTGCGTTCCGAAGAAGAATACCATCAGGAAGCTTCTCGGAGAGGTTGGAAAGGATTTCTTCCCATATATAATCGAGATAAAGAAAGCCGATATGGCTGCCCAGAGCGATTACAAGCTGGAGGAGAGACAGAGCCAGCTTGCGGAGCTTGAGAAGAAATATGAAGAGATCGTGGCAGATGCTGACTGCGTCAGGATCAAGGACCTCAAGGTAAATGGCGGAGATCTCATAAAGCTGGGAATAAAGCCGGGACCTCAGATGGGCGAGATACTTCAGAAACTGCTGGATATGGTTATAGAAGACCCGGAGAAGAACGACAGGGAATATCTTATTGAACAGGTCAAAATGATGTAAGGAGTATGTATTTCCCATATCATATAAAAAAGAATTATTGGATGATGCGATAATAGTCATAAAAAAATCCGGTAAAATATAATAACTTAAGAATGAATCTTAACATCCCCTCATACAATAATTTAGCAGGTTATTATTGCTATAAAGTGAGCGACAGTTGTAGGAGGGGGTTTTTATTTGGCTGAAAAAATGGGTGAAGTGTATGAAGCATACGATATGGAAGTACAGGGAACGGGCAGAGGCAGAGGTGCTGTGATCCTGATGACGGACAAGGGGGTCAGACAGGTGTCATCCCTGAATGGAACTGACGAGAGGCTTCAGCAGGAGAAGGAATTCAAGGATAAGATATATGAAAAGGGCTTCTGTAATATAGACCGGGTCGTGGCCAACAGAGAAGACGAGCTGGTGACCTGCGACAGGTATGGAAATCCATTTGTGTGCAGGGAATATTTCCAAGGGCGGGAGTGTAATGCATCAAGCATAAGGGATCTTGAGAAAGCAGTTATAAATCTGGCGTGGTTTCACAGAGCCGGAAGGGAACTGTACATGGAGGAGAATACGTCATACACAAAAAAAACTCCGGGAAATCTGGACAGAAAGGTAAATGAGCTTCGCAGGATAAGAAATTTTGTCAGCAGGAGAACCCTGAAGAATGACTTTGAGATGCTGTACATAAAGACATTTGATTATTTTTACAGCCAGGCAGAGAAGTGCCTGTCGCTGTTTCAGGATAATTTCACATACAACGACAAATGGCTTGGCTATTGTCACGGCTCGTATAATTATCACAGCGTGATGTTCTGTGATGGATACATAGCAACCATAAATTTTGACCGGTTCCATGTGGGATACCAGCTCATGGATCTGTACCAGTTTCTCCGCAAAGCCATGGAGAAGAACAGGTATGATATCGCCATGGCGAAGGACATTCTGAGTGCGTACAGTCAGATCAATTATCTTGAACATGAGGATTATGAATTCATATATCTTATGTACAGTTTCCCGGAGAAGTTCTGGAAGATAAGTAACCGGTATATGAACACCAGAAAGAGCTACATATCCCCGGTTTTGATGGAAAAACTCCAAAAAGTTATCGAAGATGACCAAGAAAAGCTCAAAATTTTGAGTGAAATTAACGATACCTATGGACTTCACAAGCTGACAAATTAAGAGTATAATGTTGGGGCGTGGATAATAATTGAGTTAGACACGTGATACTGAATTGTGATGTATTTTACAGATGGTTTTTTCGTGTGTGTGTTTTCCATTTGTAGGATGCTCTATGGGTAACATAAAGCAATAGATTTCACAGGAGGCAAAATGATGAGCGATTATAATTACAAGGACGTGTATGAGCAGTGGGTGAACAATCCTTTGTTTGGTCAGGAAACCAAGGATGAGCTCTTAGCGATCAAGGACGACGAGAAAGAGATAGAAGAAAGATTCTATTGTGATCTTGTATTTGGAACAGCCGGACTTCGAGGCATCATCGGAGCTGGTACTAACAGAATGAACATATATGTAGTGCGCAAGGCTACACAGGGACTTGCAAACTACATCATCAAGGCGGGCAAGCAGGACAAAGGTGTGGCAATAGCTTATGATTCAAGAAGAATGTCACCTGAGTTCTCTATGGAGGCAGCTCTCTGCCTGGCAGCAAATGGCATAAAGGCTTACAGATTCGAGTCACTTAGACCGACACCTGAGCTTTCATTTGCAGTGAGATATCTGGACTGTGTAGCTGGTATCAATGTAACAGCATCACACAACCCACCAGAGTACAATGGATATAAGGTATACTGGGAGGATGGCGCACAGATCACACCACCTCATGACCAGGGAATCATGGCCGAGGTAAAGGCCATCACAGATTTCGCAGATACAAAGACCATGGACATGGTAGAGGCAAAGAAGAAGGGGCTTCTTGTAACTATCGGTTCAGAGGTTGATGACGCATACATGGGCGAGCTCAAGAAGCTCATCCTCAATCAGGATGCAATTGACAAGTATGGCAAGGATATCAAGATCGTGTACACACCACTTCACGGAACAGGCAACATCCCTGTAAGAAGGATTCTCAAGGAGATCGGATTTGAGAATGTGTACGTGGTTCCTGAGCAGGAGCTTCCGGATGGAGATTTCCCAACAGTTGAGTATCCAAACCCAGAGGCAAAGGAAGCATTTGCACTGGCACTCAAGCTGGCAAAGGAGGTCGATGCAGATCTTGTTCTGGCAACAGACCCTGATGCCGACAGACTCGGATGCTACGCCAAGGATTCCAAGACAGGTGAGTACAAGGTATTCACAGGTAACATGTCAGGAAGCTTACTCTGCGAGTATGAGGTAAGCCAGATGAAGGAAAAGAATGGCAGCCTTCCAGCAGACGGAGCAATCATCAAGACTATCGTTACTACCAACATGGTAGATGCTATAGCAAAGTATTATGGAACAGATCTCATCGAGTGTTTCACAGGTTTCAAGAACATTGGCCGTGAGATCCTCAGATTTGAGCAGACAGGCAAGGGAACATACCTCTTCGGATTCGAGGAGAGCTACGGATGCCTGATCGGAACCCACGCAAGAGACAAGGATGCCGTTGTTGCAACTATGGCTCTCTGTGAGGCAGCAGCTTACTACAGAGGTCAGGGCAAGACTCTCTGGGATGCGATGATGGATATGTACGAGAAGTACGGATATTATGTAGATGATATCAAGACCGTAACACTCAAGGGTGTTGAGGGATCTAAGAAGATCGGACACATCATGAATATCCTCCGTGCAAATGTACCTGAGGATGTTGCAGGCTACAAGACAAAGGTAGTTCGTGACTACCGTCTTGAGTATATAAGAAACATCGAGACAGGCGAGGTTAAGCCTACCGGTTTCCCTAATGCAAATGTACTCTACTATGAGCTTGAGAACGATGCATGGCTTGCAGTAAGACCTTCAGGAACTGAGCCAAAGATTAAGTTCTACTACGGAGTAAAGGGTTCATCATACGATGAGGCACAGAAGGAGTCAGCAATATTTGGTGACAAGGTCATGGATCTTATCTACGATATACTTGAAAAGTAATAAAGAAAAATAATCATAAACAAACGGATTGTTACAGTGACGTATAATATACGGTCACAATGTAGCAGTCCGTTTTTTATTTTAAAATAAATTAAGTATACAAAGGAGGTAAACTGCTCTTATTATATGGGCAAAGACAGTGGGAGAATAGATTATGACAGAGAGTGTAAAGAAAAATAAAGAAATCAGGACAAATCGGTATTTCTGGATCGCATGCATAGTGCTGGTGTTATTGCAGTATGGACTGTGCATCCACTACGGGCTTAAGAGACAGTATCTGTTTTGTGATGAGGTGTACAGCTATGGCCTTGCAAACTCCACGGACAAGACTTTCCTCCATCCGGGAGAGGACAACACGCCACTCGATGAGTGGGTGACGGGGTCATATTTTGAGAACTATATGAATTATAACGATGATTCATTCAACTACAGTGCGGCATACAGAAATCAGGAAAATGATGTCCACCCGCCGGTATATTATATGCTGCTGCATACGGTGTGCTACTTTTTCAAAGGAGCGGGATACAGTGCAGTTCCGGGAATAGTGCTCAACCTCATACTCCTGATATTTGTGGATATTCTTCTGTTGTATGTGGCGGCATATCTGCTTGGAAACAGATGGTATGGACTGATGGCGGCAGCTCTGTGGGGCGTATCATCGGTGGGCATAAGCAACTGTATGCTCATACGGATGTATCTTCTTCAGACCTTGAATGTATTGCTGCTGACGGCGGGTCATGTATATAGATGACCGTGCCGTATTTTATATTGCTGGCACTGGCGGTCATGTTCGGCGGACTCACACACTATTATTTCTACTTCTATGTTGCCGGACTTGGATTGTGTGTATGTATATACCTGCTGTATATGCGAAAGGTAAAGCAGATGTTTGCGTATGGCTTTAGTCTTGTTGCTGGACTTGGTGCGGCAATAGCGGTATTTCCCGCGACGATAAAGCACATATTTGGTTACAGGGGAAGCTATGCTACCGATAATCTGATAGGACTTTCCGGTCACAAATTCTTATATTATATCAGTTATATAAACAGGTCGTATTTTGCAGGACTGCTTCCGCTGATCGTGCTTGTGGCACTGGTGCTCATCGTGGCAAGGATAGTGCTTTCATTTGTGGATATAAAGATATCCTTGGTCAGGGAAAATGATGGATTATCCTACAGAGTATGTATACACAGGAGAGATATAGATGCGGACAGAACAGGAAGGATAGAGTCACGCTCACTGTTATTGGCGGGGGTTATCGTGGCTGACGCCGTTCTTGCATTTGTGGGAATACAGGGGTCCGAGCTTGTAAATGCAAGATATATTTACTCG
>ERZ780013.270-NODE-270-length-19696-cov-3.98656_pt1 | contig 19696 bp, 16 predicted proteins | sample MGYA00511178_ERZ780013 | MGnify/ENA primary metagenome ERZ780013 (study PRJEB29588, sample SAMEA2149568) | human gut metagenome | biome: human gut; feature: human-associated habitat; material: faeces | place: Denmark | collected 2008/2010 ... | reverse complement strand
GGTCTGGAAATTTGTAATGCGTCAGCCCTGTACCCTACTACATTTTAATTGTTTGACATCTGTCAAAAAGCTTTTTCATATATGTGGTAAAGCTTTTTGACGAATATGAAAAAGCTTTACCATATATGTCAAAAACACAAAAGACAACGAATAAATATTATTTCGATATATTTTCACATCCAAATAAACCAATTTCAAACTAAAAACACTACATTTGCCGAAAAACAACAGCATTATGAAGAAAACAATACATTTAATTTTAGGCATTCTCTGTTTTATACCGAGTTTATTTGCCCAAACAACATTCGACACTTACTTTGAGAGGAAGAGTCTGCGAATCGATTTTTCTTTAAGTGGAAACGCTAAGGAACAGTCGGCCGCCATTGAACAGTTACGAAAGGAACCGGTCTGGGGCGGACCTTTAAATAACTTGATCGATCAATTTTATTATGGAGGTTATTACGTCAACATCTATGACAAAGCGACAGACAAATTGATCTACTCGCGCGGATTCAATACATTGTTTGAAGAATGGAGAACGACAGATCAGGCAAATACCGAAACACAAGCCTGGACAAACAGTGTGTCGGTCCCTTATCCAAAGAATCCTATTGTTATGGAACTGACGGCACGCGACCGGAACGACATGCAGTTCCATACCTTATTAAAGATGGATATCGATCCGAGCAGTATCTTTATTGACCAGGGAAACTTAAAGGCAAACCGGATAACTCCTATTCTTAGCAACGGCGATTCGAATGAAAAAGTAGACCTTGTCTTCTTGGCTGAAGGTTACACCGCTGCCGAACAGGATAAATTCGTAGCAGATGCTAAACGATTCATGGAGGCTTTGTTCAAAACTCCACCATACGACCAGCGTAAAAATGACTTTAACGTATGGGCAGTTGGCAGTGTTTCGGAAGAATCGGGAACCGACAGCTCCGGTAAAGGCATCTTTAAAAACACCATTTTCAATACAGGTTATTACACATTTGGCATTGACCGGTACCTGACTACCCGTGACATGAAGTCTATCCGTGATGCAGTCTGGAATGTTCCGACAGATGCGATATTCATCTTAATCAATGCGGATACGTATGGAGGCGGAGGAATGTATAACTTCTATGCCTGTGGTACAGCCGATCATCCTAAGACTCCGGTGGTATTTACCCATGAATTCGGACATAGTTTTGCCGGACTTGCCGACGAATACTTCTCATCTGAAGTAGCTTATAACGACTTCTATAATCTAAAATTTGAACCTTGGGAACCCAATATCACTACATTGGTCAACTTCGAATCAAAATGGAAAGATTTATTGCCTGCCGGTACACCTATTCCAACGCCATTAGATGATGCCCATAAAGATAAATGTGGAGTATTCGAAGGCGGAGGTTATTTGTCAAAAGGTATATATCGCCCGGTAGATCACTGCATGATGCGCGACTACGCACCTTTCTGTCCGGCCTGCACAAGAGCAATCAACCGGATGATTGACTATTTCTGCGACAAAAAATACTAACAGCAAACAGATTTACTTCTGATAACCCTAAAAAGGAAGTCTTCCGTCAAACGAAAGATTTCCTTTTTTTATGGAATAGCATGAATCTTTCCCTTGCCACTATTATAAATCCAAGTAAAATCCTTATCTTTGCAAGATAAAACTTTCATCCAGTAAATAAATAGAATCTTATGGCAATTTACTTAAATGATGTATCAAGAACTTTTGGTGAATACTTGCTTATTCCTGGGTTAACAACAAAAGAATGTACTCCGGCGAATGTATCGCTAAAAACTCCACTTGTTAAACACAAAGCAGGCGAAAAAGCCGCTATCGAACTGAATATTCCGTTTGTATCAGCTATCATGCAATCTGTTTCTGGTCCGGATTTGGCTATCGAACTCGCTCGCAACGGCGGTTTGTCATTTATATTCGGATCTCAGACAATCGAAAGCCAGGCTGAAATGGTTCGTAAGGTAAAGAAGTTCAAAGCTGGATTCGTTGTTAGTGATTCAAACTTGACTCCCAACCATACATTAAAGGATGTAATCGCACTGGTAAAAAAGACAGGACACTCAACCATCGGTATTACAGAAGATGGAACGCCTAACGGGAAATTACTGGGTATAGTAACAAGCAGAGATTATCGCGTTGAAAAAGATGATCCGGCTACTCCAGTAAAAGAATTTATGACTCCATTCTCAAAGCTTATCGTCGGAGAATTAGGAGTTACATTAAAAGAAGCCAATCAAATCATCTGGGAACACAAATTAAACACACTGCCAATTATTGATCAGAATCAGAATCTGCAATATTTTGTATTCCGCAAAGATTACGACAGTCATCACGAAAATCCCAATGAATTGTCAGGTAAAGATAAAACATTGCTGGTCGGTGCCGGTATCAATACACGTGATTATAAAGAACGTGTTCCTGCATTGGTTGAAGCCGGTGTTGATGTAGTTTGTATCGACTCTTCTGACGGCTATTCTGAATGGCAATCTGATACGCTTCACTGGATCAAAGAAACCTATGGCGACAAGTTGCTGGTTGGTGCCGGTAATGTAGTTGATCAGGAAGGTTTCAACTACCTCGTAGAGGCCGGAGCCGATTTCGTTAAAGTTGGTATCGGAGGTGGTTCTATCTGCATCACCCGTGAACAGAAAGGTATTGGCCGTGGTCAGGCTACTGCTTTGATCGACGTAGCCAGAGCTCGCGATGCTTACTATGAAAAGACAGGAATCTATGTACCTATCTGCAGCGACGGTGGTCTTGTTCACGACTACCACATGGTATTAGCTTTAGCTATGGGTGCTGACTTCCTGATGATGGGTCGTTATTTTGCCCGCTTCGATGAATCACCTACCAAGAAGCTTAAAATAGGAAACAACTTCGTAAAAGAATATTGGGGCGAAGGTTCTAACCGTGCTAAAAACTGGCAGCGTTATGACATGGGCGGAAATGAAGCACTGAAATTTGAAGAAGGTGTTGACAGCTATGTCCCATACGCAGGTAAGATGAAAGACAACCTCGAAGTAACTTTAGGTAAAATCAAGGCAACCATGTGCAGTTGTGGTTCAATCACAATTGAACAGCTGCAGAAGAGTGCTAAAATTACGTTGGTTTCTTCTACTTCAATTGTAGAAGGTGGTGCTCACGACGTTATTCTGAAAGATCAGAATTAATTCCAGATAAATATAAAAACAAGTGTATCGAACCAATTGAGATATGGGTTTGATACACTTGTTTTTTTATGTCTAAACAGGCCGTTAATACAAACTGAAATCCTGGGGTTTGATCACAAAGCCGACCCGAAGCATGTTTTTATATTGATTATATTCCAATAAATTCTCGCCATAACCATTATAATACTGAATAAAGAAGAACTGATTTTCCCGTTTGTTAAACTTATAACTTAATTCAAGTTGCGTATTAAAACCAAACCAGGCCTTCCTCTGTGTAATCAAGGCTCCAATCTACAAGCGTTTATTACAAGTCCGATAATTTACCGCGAATTGAAAGATACCGTTATATTTCAGGATATCTTTATTGTTTTCACCATCAATAATCGGAATCCAGGTTTTAAACTGTGTTTCCCAATTATCATTTAAGACCAAAGCGCACGAGAGCGTTATCTTATTCCAACTTCGAGAATCGATGCTGTCTCTCCCATTCGATTCATGTTCCAACATCAAATAAGCCTTTCCGATATATTTGTTGTGCCGGATAATCAGATGTCCTAATCCGATTCCGGGATTAAAGTTCAGATCACGCATAGGAAGCGATTCACGGAATACATTCCAAAAAGCTTTCTGCGTATATTGAATGAATAAATAAGAATCGAAAGGGAGTTTACTTTTCGTCAGCCTTTGGGAAATACTCAATTGAAACTTTACATCCGAATTATGGCCCGTCGGCTTGGTACCTAAAGGAATACCGCCTGAAAAATAGTTATCGCGGAACAACGTAAAATAAGGCATCTTGTCTAATACAGCACGCACACTATCCGCATTGTACCTTACCTTCACGTCTACGTTTTTCTCCTCCAAAATCTGCCCCCATGATAAGGACACAAAGAAACACATGCACACAAGAATAATAAACCGTTTCATCTCTCTTTAACCTATTTTCTTACGGACCCAAAGTTATTAAGAATAAAATCAGCCCAGAAAACGGACAAAATGTAAAAGTGTTCTATTTGTACGCGTTATTGTGCACTTTGGATTTTATTGTAAATTTGTTCTCTCAAAACAGACTAAAAGGAAAATGGAAAATCTATCAACGTACTATCAAGAGCTCATACATACACTTACTACCGAGAAAAATCAATTGAACCGGACAATCCATATCATCGGAACCATTCGATTACTATTGGTTATCGGAGCCTTGCTTCTCCTATACTTATTCTACCACGAAGGCTGGCAGATTATCGTTGGAATCATCTTACTTTTCGGACTACCTTTCATCGGATTGATGATCTTCCACAACCGGTTATTCTTCAAACGGAAATACATTGATACCCGATGCGAACTTGTATCCAACGAATTGAAGGGCCTTAACCTCGACTATCAGGCATTTGATGGTGGCTCGGAATTTATTGAAGGAGGACATTCTTTCGCTTTAGATCTGGACCTATTCGGGAACAAATCTCTTTTTCAAGCTATCAACCGGACTGTCACCGTAGAAGGGAAAAAGCGATTAGCCACGTGGCTCAAACAGCCATTAGACCAGAAAAACGATATATATCAACGGCAAGAAGCCATTCAGGAGTTAGCCAAGCAGCCAGAACAATTCCAACATTTCTATACCAACGGAAAAATGGCTCAAGAGGAAAGCAACAGCCTGCATAAGATGAAAGATCTGAGTCAGGAAACATCGTTCTTCAGCCAAAGCACATTTTGGAGAATCATGATTTGGGTCATACCCATAGGCTGGATATTATTAGTAATCGGTCATGTTGTGGCCGGCATAGCAGAGAAATGGTTCGGAATTTATATAGCTTTTTGTCTGGTTGTCGGTTATTGGCGTGCCAAAGAAGTGAACCGGCTTTATCAGTCTGTCGATAAAATGGAACTTATATTCAATGGATATGCGAATCTGATCAAGTGCATTGAAGAAAGAGATTTTTCCTCGTCTTTATTACGGCAGCTAAAACAGTGTTTCCAACGTAACAACCAATCAGCTTCCGTATCCTTGAAACAACTATCGCACCACATCGGAGCATTGAACCAGCGCTTTAGTCTGGCCGGTGTTCTATTGAATCTATTTTGTTTACGCGACATTCGCCACGCCATCGCTCTGGAAAGGTGGAGAGAGCGGCATCAATCTGATATGTTATCCTGGATAGAAACGCTGGGAATCTTCGACGCGTTCTATTCCTTAGGTAACTTTGCCTTCAACCATCCGAAATATGTTTATCCAGAAATAGCGGATACATACTTCCAGATGCAAGGGAAAGGACTCGGGCATCCGCTAATGAAAGCGGATATCTGCGTAACCAATGATATTGATATACTCCGGAAGCCCTGGTTCCTGATTATTACCGGAGCCAACATGGCTGGAAAAAGTACCTATCTGCGGACCATCGGTGTCAATTATTTACTGGCATGTACAGGTTTGCCTGTCTGTGCGGAGAAACTGGTAGTTTATCCTGCCCATCTGGTAACCAGCTTACGAACTTCAGACTCGCTGTCTGAAAACGAATCCTATTTCTTTGCGGAATTAAAACGATTGAAAATGATTATCGACCGTTTGCAATCAGGAGAAAAGCTATTTATCATATTGGATGAAATCCTTAAAGGAACCAATTCCATTGACAAGCAAAAAGGATCATTAGCCTTAATGAAACAACTGATAGCCAACCAGAGTTGCGGTATTATTGCTACACACGACCTGGTATTGGGAACTTTGGAGCAAGAGTTTCCCGAACAAATCAAGAATTTCTGTTTTGAAGCAGACATCCAAAATGATGAACTCAGCTTTTCGTATCGGATGCGGCCTGGAATTGCACAGAACATGAATGCTTGCTTCCTAATGAAAAAAATGGGAATAACCGTCTGACCAGGTTATTCCCACATTTTATACATCATTTATTTCTTGCCATATTGGGCCTTGATGCTTGGCAAGGCTTTCTCAATATCAGCGATTCGAGTCGCATCGCTGGGATGCGTACTCATAAACTCGGGCACCTTACCGTTTGATTCCGCCGACATTTTCTGCCAAAAGCCAACTGCGACATCCGGATTATAACCAGCCATCGTCATCAGGACAAGTCCCATATAATCGGCTTCCGTTTCATGTTTCCTTGAAAAAGGCAACATCACACCATACTGTGCTCCTAATCCGTAAACCGTACCGGCAACCTGCTGCACTGCAGCACTCTTATTTGCCACTGCCGCACTAAGAATAGCACTTCCATACTGTGCCACAATCTGCTGACTCATACGTTCATTGCTATGCTTTGCCACGGCATGAGCCACTTCATGTCCTATCACAACAGCCAGTTCATCATCCGACGATACCAGATTCATCAATCCTTCATATACAACAATCTTTCCACCCGGCATACAGAAAGCATTCACCTGATCATCTTTAACCAGATTAAATTCCCACGAGAAGTTCTGGATTTCGCTCTCCAGACCATTCTGTTTCAGATAAGCTTCAGTAGCTGTCGCTATCTTTTTTCCTACACGAGTCACCATACTGGCATCCTTGGTTGAAGTTGACTTTTTGGCAGTCTTCATATAATCTGAATACTGCGTCAAACTGGCGGACAGAACCTCTTGGTCACTTACCAGCAACAATTGTTTACGACCGGTTAATGGGACACTTCCACAACCGTATAACATAAACAATACTCCCATTGATAAAATCCACTTTTTCATATGCATATTATAGATCATTTATCGGTTCCTCTTTGTTGGACTATCCGATTTTATTTACCTCCGGCAGGCAAATGCTCCAGCCAGTACTTAGCCATCGATTTACGTAAATGCAAACTGGTTCCCTTACGCTCATAGATTCCATGACTACGCATCGGGTAACTGATCTGTGAGAACATCTTACCATATTCTACCAATTTATCTACAAGCATCTCACAACTCTGATAGTGTACATTGTCGTCGCCCGTTCCGTGGATTAACAGCAAATTACCTTCCAACCCGTTGGCATACGTAATCGGAGAACCTTTCCGGTATCCTTCCGGATTATTCTGAGGTGTATTCATATACCGCTCCTGGTAAATCGTATCATACAAACGCTGATCAGATACGAAGGCAATAGCTATACCCGTATGGAATACCGAAGGATAACGGAACATACAATTCAATGTCTGACTGCCGCCACCACTCCAGCCAGTAATACCGATACGGCTCAAGTCAATGAACGGATACTGACGGGCCAGATCCTGAATACCTCTTGCCTGATCTTCGCACGCAAAGGTTCCGACTTCTCCATAGATACATTTACGCCATTCACGGCCTCGGGGAGCATTGGCTCCACGGTTTTCGATACTAACATAAATATATCCCTGATTTACCATATACTGATTCCATAAATCTCCACCAGACCAGACATCCTGAACCGTTGAACCTGCAGGCTCTCCGTAGACTTCGATAATCACCGGATACTTTTTGTTCGGATCAAAGTTCACGGGCTTGATCATACAGACATCGAGCGTTAAGTCTCCACTTTTGGCTTTTACAAATTCTTTCGGGTTCAGTCCTAAAGCCTTGTATTGGGCTTTCGCTTCCGCATTATCTTCGATCATACGTACAGACTTGTGCCCCGGGAAAGAAACCATATCTATCACCGGAGGCGTTACGGCGTTACTGAACGTGTGTACAGCCCACTTTCCTGTCGGCGACATGGAATAACTATGCTGGCCGGCCTCATCCATCGGGCTCTCCCGCTTTACTTCTCCCTTACCAAACAACTTGGCACAGTACAGATAGCGTTGGGTATAATTATCAGGAGAAGCAATAAAATAAACCAGCCCTTTCTTCATATCCATACCCACTGTCGAGATATAATCAAAATCTCCGGCTGTAATCGGCTGGATATCTTTTCCATCGCGGCTCACCCGATACAAATGACGCCAACCACTCCGTTCGCTTTCCCAAGTAAAATACTGATTGTCTTTCAACCAACGAACATGATCGTTCGTTTCAACCCAGGCTTTATCCTCGTCAGTAAAAATATGCTTTGGCTGGCTACTCCCGATCTGAGCAATCCACACCTTGTTGGTATTCTGCGGACGGTTCAGCTGCTGGATAAACAACTCATTGCTATTCGGAATAAATTCCATGCGTGGAATATAATTATTTCTCGGATCACCCGGAATATCAATCCACGTTGTTACACCGCCATTCACCGGTACATATCCTACCTTAACTGCCGAATTGGTCGTTCCAGCCTTCGGATAAGGGAAATGAAGAATCTTGGGATACAATGAATCTACATTATCAATGATATCAAACACGCCCGTACCTTCGGTATCACTCTGCCAATACGCAATATATTGTCCGTCCGGACTCCAACGGAAACCGTCACGACAACCAAACTCTTCTTCATACACCCAGTCGAATGTACCGTTGACAATCGTCTCGCTACCATCCGTTGTCAGTTGTTTAACCGACTGAGATGTGAGATCTTCCACATAAATATTATTTTCTGACACATAAGCCACCTTGGATGCATCCGGCGAGAACTTGGCAAACATCAAAGAAGATTCCGGACGATCCTTTCCGATCTGACGGAAACTTTTATCAGACAAATCCAATACCCAATAATCGCCTCTTGTATCATATCTCCATACACGCTGTGTATTGGTATAAACCAAAACCTTGCTGTTATCTGCACTCCACGAGATACTCCTTACTGGAACTGACTTTCCTGTTGCTTTATCGACAAACCACGATGCCGGAATCAATACTTCCCGCTCGTTGTCTTTTGCCCGATAAGAAACGATATCCGTACCGCCCTGTTCCGGATTGGCTTCCACGCGACTGTAATGTTCGCCGTCTTTCAACCAGCTCATCGCTCCCATTCCTTTCGTCTGAATAACCTTACCCGCAACAACATCTTCCAGATTTAATTGCCCTTGCGCCTGCGATCCTCCACCTAACAACAAAAGGATCGCAGTCAACCATCCTGTCCACTTCATGATATTTATCCTTTTGTCAATTATTACTTAAATTTATCTACCGTAAAGATAATTCTATTTTCTTTTCAATCGATCTTTTTTCAAGTAAAATCTATATTCACTAACCATTTTCTTCCAATCCGCCCTTCTTGACAAGACACGGGCCTTGAATCACCTCATCTATCAGATAACCAATAAAATAAAACAGATATGAATGATCTTTCCACAAACAAATAACAAGAAATACTTCAAAAGACGATACCATTCCAAACAAAACCAACGAAAACTGAAAACGATTCTCACGGGTTTCGTTTTTGATTCCCGTAAGTTTCTATTCCAAAACACGCCGGCTTTTCATCAAAACACGCCGGCTTTTACCGAAAAGCCGGCGCGTTTTAGAACAAAAACAGGCAGCAAATATATTCCCGTTCTATATCCTTATAAAAAAGGCAGTTATCGCTTCATCCCCAAATACAGATGAAGCAATAACTGCCTAACTATCCTTATTGATTATCTTACCTTATTTGATATGAAGTTTATCCTTGATAGCCTGAGGAAGAGCATCCTTGTGAACAACAATATTCATTGTCTTATACTTCACGAAGTTCTCAGAGATGTACCAAGTTCCTTTGTATTTATTATCAGTTCCCCAAGAGTTCTTGATCATATAGAACTTCTTTCCGGTCTGATCTTTAGCAATACCGTAAATCTGCATACCATGATCGTCTGTCGTTTCGTAATTATCATAAGCCTGCTGACGCATTTCTTGCGTAATTTCCAGCTCTTTGCAAGGTTTCTCCATCATCTTCTTGATTTCGGCATCCTTTTCAGAAGTACTCAAACCCAACCAACGATCCTGATCAGAACCACTGCGTTCCATTGATTCGATATCTGGAATTACACCGATACCATTACGAGTAAAGCCCTTTTCACTTACATCCGAACCCCAGGCAATTGTATATCCGGTGTTGATTGCATTGTCAAATACCTGCATCAATTCATCGATCGGAAGATTATACGAATCAGCCCAACGCCAGTTATCTTCTACTTCGATAGGGAATTCTGTATAGAACGGATGGTGTGTATAAGAAGTCAATGATACATAATCGTCCGGATTAATACCTAATTCTGCAGCAAAGCTCTTCGGTGTATATTCCTTTCCGTTGTAAGTAAATTTCTCAGGAGCTGTACCTAAATAAGCATCAATAATTCCGTCAAAACCTTTTTTCCAAGCGGTAGAAAGTTTGCGGTTCGGATTCTTGATGATCTCATCCAGATAAGCACGTGATGCACTTTCCAATTCATTATGAACGTGCATGTCTTCACCATATTGCAAACCGTTCATCACTGATTCCGGAACAATACCATATTCTTTCCAAGCCTGAAGTACATCTTCAAATGAACCGCCCTGTGCATAGTTTAATTTACCATGCAGACGAACAAACTTTTCAGCTTTGTCTTTATAGTTCTTGCTGACAATAAACATTTCAGACAAATCGTACTCGCCTTTACCCATACGCAACAACTCTGATTCCAAGAATCCCAGCGTAGAGAAACACCAGCATGTACCTGTACGGTTCTGATTCTTCACCGGAGTTATCTTTAACTCTTTCACCGTAGTGAATACATATCCTTCGTCTTCTGTCTTCTTTTTATCCTTTGCAGAGACGGATGAAAGCGCGAATGCAAGCATCAGCGCAGATACAAAAAATTTCTTCATGACATGATGAATATTAAATTAAAACAATTTAGTCTGCAAATATACAAAAATGTATGGATTATGCAAATCCAGTCTTTATTTGCTCTTTATCTGCACAGAAAGAAACAAGCTTTCACCGTATATTTTTGCTGAGTACTTTCCGTATAGTTTCTTCCGGCAATCCGCGACGGGCCGCGTAATCTTTGGCTTGAGCCACATCAATCTTACCGATCATGAAATATTCACTTTGCGGATGTGCCAAATAAAAACCACTGACAGATGCGGTCGGAGCCATCGCTCCGTTTTCCGTCAGCTGAATTCCTATCTGCGATAAATCTAACAGCTTGTCCAACTCAAAGTTCAACAACTGATCCGGCAACGAAGGATAACCGACAGCCGGACGAATACCCTGATATTTCACCTTAAACATATCTTCCATCGAAAGATGTTCATCCGGAGCATATCCCCAGAATTCTTTCCGCACCTTTTCGTGTAAATATTCTGCCGTCGCTTCCGCCAGACGGTCGGTCAATGTCTGCAGCAACATGGCATGATAAGCGTCATTGTCCTGTTCAAACTCAGTCTTCAGCTTTTCATATCCAGCTCCACCGGTCACGGCAAAAGCGCCGATATAATCTTTCTTTCCGGCCGACTTCGGCATAATGTAGTCCGCTAATGATTTATAACAACCATCCCGTTTTACCTGCTGTCTCAGCGTGGGTATCCGAAGATCGTTTACCCAAATATCATCTCCGTCACTTGCTGCCGGGAAAAATCCATATACAGCCTTGCAATATTCTACCTTTTCTTTCGCCAGACGAGTCAACAGACGTTGGGCATCCTTAAACAGTTGCATTGCTTCGGCAGCCTTAGCCCGTTCTTTTTCCGGGAATCCGGCCAGCCACATGGCCCGACAGGAATCACATCCATGAATACGGGAAATCTCGTCGAACCGGCCCGTTAGTTTCCAGGCATGGAAAAAGAAGGTCCAATGAATATAAGGAATAATCTCTTCAATTGGAATGAAAGGAAGGACATGCACTCCCATCTGACGAGGCTCAACCGGCTGATAAGAATCCCAATCCAACCGGACAGCCTTCGTCCGCGCTTCCTGCAACGGAACCAGTTCTACCTGTTGTTCTTCCATGGTTTCCCTCAAAGCCTGATACTCCTTATTCAAATCAGCCACATAAGCATCGTGCGTTGCCGGATTCAACAGCTTGGCAGCCACCAACGGATTCTGCGAAGCATCCGATACATGAATAACCGTTCCGGTATAATGCGGCGCGATCTTAAAGGCCGTATGCAGTTTGGAAGTAGTAGCTCCACCCACCATAATAGGAATGTGTAATCCGGCCTTTTGCATTTCATCCACTACGTGCACCATTTCGTCCAAAGAAGGCGTAATCAAACCCGACAAACAAAGAATATCCGGTTTCTCTTCCTGCACCGTTTTGATGATGGTCTCGGCAGGAACCATCACGCCCAAGTCGATTACCTCGTAATTGTTGCAAGCCAGGACGATTGAAACTATATTCTTTCCGATATCATGCACATCGCCTTTCACCGTCGCAAAAACGACTTTACCAGCCTTAGCAGAAGAAACGGTTTCTTTTTCAGCCTCAATAGCCGGCTGAAGAATGGCAACTGCCTTTTTCATGGTACGAGCTGTTTTCACAACTTGAGGCAAGAACATCTTCCCGGCTCCAAACAAATCGCCCACTTTATTCATGCCGCTCATCAAAGGACCGTCTATAATAGCCACAGCACGCGGATAAACCTGCAAAGCTTCCTGCAAGTCAGTTTCCAGATAGTCGCCAATACCTTTTACCAAAGCATATTCCAACCGATCTGCCAAAGGAAGCGTTCTCCAGACTTCCTGCTGCTGATGATCTGTATTTCCCTGTGCCTGGACATGCAACTGTTGCGCATAAGCAATCAGCTCTTCCGCAGCTTCCGGCCTGCGATACAAGATAACATCTTCCAGCAAATTCCGGAATTCAGATTCGATATCTTCATACAATACGGAAGTAGAAGGATTAACGATACCCATATCCATGCCTTTTGCTATCGCATGATAGAGGAATACGGCATGCATGGCTTCCCGAACGTAATTATTTCCACGGAAAGAGAAGGACAGGTTACTAATACCACCACTTACTTTCGCGCCAGGCAGATTTTGTTTGATCCACTCGACTGCCCGGATAAAATCCAATGCATAGCGGTTGTGCTCGTCCATTCCGGTTGCAATCGCCAGCACATTCGGATCAAAGATGATATCATTCGGATTAAATCCGATTCCTACAAGCAACTGATAAGCCCGCTGGCAGACTTCTATTTTCCGTTCGAATGTATCAGCCTGACCCTTCTCGTCAAAAGCCATGACAACGGCAGCTGCGCCCAGTTGCTGTACACGACGTGCATGCTGCAAAAAGCTTGCTTCACCTTCCTTCAAGGAGATCGAGTTAAAAATACTCTTTACCTGCACACACATCAAACCGCTTTCGATAACATTCCATTTCGATGAGTCAATCATTACCGGAACACGGGCGATATCAGGTTCTGCGGCAATCAGATTCAAAAAGGTTACCATTTCCTTTTCGGCATCCAATAGTCCGTCGTCCATATTGATATCAATCACTTGCGCTCCGTCTTCCACCTGTTTTCGGGCAATACTCAAAGCTTCCTCATAATTCTTCTCTTTAATGAGACGAAGAAACTTGCGTGAGCCGGCCACATTACAGCGTTCTCCCACATTGACAAAGTTATTTTCCGGTTTTACCTCCAACAACTCCAGACCGGATAACCACAGACAATCTGGTTTAGGAGCAGGCACATGCGGTTTAGCGCCAGCAACCAAAGCCGGGAACTTAGCAATATGCGCCGGTGTCGTACCACAACAGCCACCTAAAATATTGACAAGACCTTCTTCCACAAAAGGCTTTACATGCTCGGCCATCGTTTCCGGCGTTTCATCATAACTGCCTAAACTGTTCGGTAATCCGGCATTCGGATAAGCACTGATATAATAGGGAGCTACATTGGCCAACTCTTCCAGATAAGGTTTCATATCCGCCGCTCCAAAAGAACAGTTCAACCCGACACTAATAATATGTGTATGCTGAACAGAAGCCAGGAATGCCTTCAACGTCTGTCCGGACAACGTCCGTCCTCCCTGCCCCGCCAACGTCAGAGACAGCATTATCGGCAAGTCGATTCCCTTTTCTTTCAGAACCACTTCAGCAGCTTCCAGTCCGGCTTTGGCATTTAACGTATCAAATGTTGTCTCGAACAAGATAATATCAACACCACCATCAACCAAAGCTTCTACCTGTTCTTTATAAGCAGCATACAGATCCCGGTAAGTCACTGCCCGATAAGCCGGATTACTGACATCCGGACTCATGGATGCCGTCTTATTGGTCGGACCTACCGAACCTGCTACAAATATTGTTTTTCCAGGATGTTCTTTCATGTATGAATCTGCCAGTTCACACCCTAAACGAGCCGAAGCTAAATTCATTTCCCGGACATATTCACCCATGCCATAGTCTTCCATCGAGATGGCATTCGCATTGAATGTGTTTGTTGTGAAGATATCAGCACCCGCATCCAGATACTGCCGATGAATATCCCGAATGATATCCGGACGTGTTATACTCAACAGGTCATTGTTTCCTTTTAACATACCGGGAAATGCAGCAAACTGCTCTCCCCGATAATCGGCTTCAGTCAAATGATACCCTTGGATCATTGTTCCCATTCCTCCATCTAACAGAAGAATGCGTTCTTGCAAAAGATTCAAAAAGGTTTCTTTATTCATATTCAAATTGTCATGATTATCCTATAGTCATACAGAACATTGATGTCCTATTTATATGCAAAAAAAGCATTGACTCTTGTCAATGCCTGAATGCACGAGCCATTTCCCGTTTATCATCCCTTTCCTTAATCGAATCACGTTTATCATATTCTTTCTTTCCTCGGGCGATGGCAACAATCAATTTAGCCAATCCCTTGTCATTAATAAATAAACGGGTAGGAACGATCGTAAAGCCGCTGGCCTTGACTGCCCCGGCTATCTTCCTCAATTCTTTTTTCTGCAACAGCAGTTTCCGGTCTCGACGTGCACTATGATTATTATATGTGCCATAGAAATATTCAGCAATATACATATTCTTCACCCATAGTTCACCCTTGTCGATGATACAAAACGTATCAACCAGGCTCGCCTTTCCTTGCCGGATAGATTTAATTTCAGTTCCTGTCAAAACAATACCTGCGGTATAGGTATCCAGCAGTTCATAGTCGAACGTTGCACGTTTATTTTTTATAGAAACATTCTTTTCGAATTTCTCTTTCATAGACTTCCTTTTTTATTAACGCAATCCCGGCATCAGCAAGATCAATACTTTTTCTATTAGATGCGGCATCGCTATGATTAATACAGAAGCAAAAACCGTAAACTTCATCTGGTTCGTTTCTTCTACCTGCATAAAGATGGTTGCTCCTTCCCATACGATATAAAACGTATATACAATAAAGATATACAAGAAAAAGAAATCGGGTAAAAGCATCCAGACAATATCCAACGTAAACATCAAAGCTGAAGAAAAGCCGACAAACATCTGGCATAAGGGCAAATTCTTATCTTTCTTGAAAAAGCCCTGCCACAGTTCGTTCAACAAATAAGAAGCCAGATAAAAACCACCAAAAGTGGAAACAAAAGTGACAATGGCCGATTTTAACGCCAGTTCGATATCAAACTCTTGACGGGTGCAAACACTGAAAAAAGCAGCCACCGTCAAAACACCGATAAAAGGATATAAATAATTGCTTTGGAAAGCTTCATATCGCATTGAACCCGTCTCCAGCTCATCTTTCTCCCGACGCTCCTGCAACATCTTCCAGGTTTTTGTCGGTTGAGAAATCATCATTATCACTAATTTTACGATTTCCTTATACATAGTTTCTCAATCTTTTCAATTACAAATTTAGTATATTAGCACCGTTTTGCAAATTATCCGGATATTTATCCAACAAAATTGTATAAATATCTGAATATTTCCAACTATACACAGCACTTCCCTCCGAGAAATACTCCGGATAGACCAAACGGAAATTCAAGGAATCACCACTGACATATCCCTTGTCGACAGCGTTTTCTATAAAGTCTTTGATATGAAAAGCCTGAGGAACAACAGTCGAAGTAGTAAATACCGTATCATCTGCCTGGTAGGAAGAGGTAGAACGAAGGTATAACTGCAGACAGCGAAGCCCGGTTATCTCGTCTAAAATGGGCTCAGCCTTTGGATCATAAGAGATTGAAAAGGAATCTGTCTGCGTATGGTAATACTTCTTGTATTCCGGATACAGGAAGAAATATCCATCCACATAAATTCCTCTTTCGATAGAAACATCCAAATAAGATTCATCGAGACGAACAGCCAACGTATCTGGCTCCGGATTCAAAGGCCAGTTTTTTACGGGTAAATAATTAAGAATATCCACCTGATAAATAGAATCTTTATTTTCGGGAGAGGAGAAATTAACCTGATAATCAACCAAACAACAATCTCCATCTCCTACCGCCTGATTTTGGAAATCGGAAGAAGTGATCTGTATTCCCGAACGCAGCTGAATAACTTTCTCAGGAGTTAACCGGACGACTCCTGCTTGCGAACCATACGTATAGACTTCTCCACTTTCACCCATACACGAGACAAGAGCAAAAGCCAAAAGTAAGGAAATCGCATAGCCTATTCTGATCATAATTTACCTTTTATTCCTTTCGTTATAGGTGGCAAAGGTAATAAAAAGAAAGAAAAAAGTCGTATTGGTTGGGAAAAACTCCTGCCAATACGACTTGTATCTATCTGAACAAAAGATTTCTTACCTAGAAGTACTATCATCTGTTACTGACATTTGGGCTTCTTCATAATCCCAAGTCAGTTTGTTATTATCTTTATCCAATTCACTGACAAAGTTAAATCTCAAATAATAGCTCTTATTGCCTGCAGCTTTCTCTATTGAGTTGGCACGGTCAATCACATCTTTCAAATAAAATGCATTAATAATAGATGAATTGGAAGCACCCGTATCGTCTCCTTCGGCCATGGCACGCACATATAAGTTATAATATCGCTTACCATTCTCTTCTACAGCTTCCAATTCACGCGGATACATCATTTTGAATGTTAGCGTCTGCTTGCTTCCGGCTTTCACTGTCGACGGGAAGATCAACCAGCCACGTACGTAATTATTGAACATGCTTGACTGGAAAGCACTTACCATCGGAATTTCGTTCGCTAAAATAATCGTTGTATCTGCCTCTGAAGAGATAAACGATGCCCGATACTGATCAATGAGTGTAGGTGTGGTTGTCAACGAAGCGGTCAGATAGCCCGTTGATCCCCAATTTGTATTCTCTGGCGTATTATAATCCACATGAACTCCAACAGCAACACAGTTTCCGGCGTCAAAATTACCTGAAGTTGTCAATTCAGGAATGTAAAAATAGGCACTTCCCACATCTACCATCGCCTTATAACCTGCTTTTTCATTCAAGAAGACAATTCCTGTCGCAGAAAAATCTGCAGTATTTCCACCATTACCCAGACAAGAAGTAAATAAAGTCATGGCAGACATTAACGCTGCCGCTAAAAAGCTTAATTTTTTCATTTCTATTTATTATTAGTTCTTATTAAAATCCAAAACGAAAACCAAACTGCAATCCGACGTAAAAAGGCTTTTCTGAATGAATCGTTTCTACATCGCTTCCGTTGTCAAAATAATAATCAGCGCCGACTTCGGCATAAGCACTTATAAAACGAATGATCGGATAACTGACACCTACCCGGCCGTTGACAGAAAAGTAAGGTTCTTTCATCCGTTCTTTCTCAGTCACCGACTTCAGTTTCTCAACCGGAGAATACAAATCCGTACATACTTTCCCGGCAACATTGAGTTCTACCTTTCCTCCGGCCGAAGCATAAAACAAGAATTTATTCCATTCAGCTATCTTATAAGTAGCACTAACCGGTATTCCCAAGAAGTGCAAGCGTTGTTCAGATTCAGCTCTGTATGTTTTATTGGTAGTCCATTCCGAAACCAGATACGAATAAGAAAGCCCCGTTTGCAATGACCACCGATCACTTAAATAACGGCTTACCGACAAACCGAACGACAATGGCATCTTGTGTTTCACATCTGTCTTAGGCACCTCCTCAAAGGCTGATGTTGCATTCATCAATGACAGATATTCATTCGTCACTGCCGAACTTCTCAACGCAAAGGCATTCACCGAACTGCTGTTCCCGGCAGAAATACTTCCGGCGCCCATTCCAAATCCCCATTTCCGTGACTTTGGTTGCGCTTTTGCCGGAGCAGGTTGTTCCTCCACAACGGTTCGGGTCTGCACCGGCTGTTTTTTTACAGCAGTTGATTCTTTAGCCTGAACAGGAGATTCAGCTGCCTGTTCTCCGACTGTCTCGGTTTCTACCGTATCTGCCGAAGCTGTTGCAATCAACTCTTCTGAAGATTTATCTGTAATACGATCATCAGCTTTCCGCGTATTAACTGACAAAAGCCGGGCACGAGTAACAGATTTGTTTATTTCCGCCTCATGCTTTCCAACCGTATCATTTTCTTCTGCCACAGCCACCCAATCCTCTTTTACCTCCTGTTTTTCGGCTTCCTTCTTTACTTCCATGGCCATCTTCACCAGCTCATCTTCATCTTTACTCCACGGAATACCGAAAGAAAGAACGACCAGCACGGCAACAGCTGCTGCTGCCAACCACTGATTTGTATCCTTCCGATAGAAAGGAATGGCCGGCCGACCAAGCCGCTTTTCTATCGCCTCCCAGTCTTCTGGTGCAGTTTCTACTTCAAAGTCATACAACTTCGAACGAAACAAATCATCAATATGATCCCGGTCCACCTTTTTCATTTGTACAATTCTTTTATCCGTTTCTGCAATAACTGCCTCGCCCGAGTAAACTGCGAACGGGAAGTACTTTCTGTTATGCCCAAAGCCTCGCTGATTTCTTTATGCGAATAACCTTCTATGGCAAACATATTGAACACCGTTCTGAACCCGACTGGCAATTCCTGAATCAACTTCATCAATTCGGCTGCCGACAAATGTTCGATTGCCGAACTGTCTGACTGAACCAGATCTGCCGAACTGTCCAGATCCGTTGATTCACGCAGTACATCCGATTTCCGCAAATATTCCAAAGCTCCGTTCACAAATATTTTCCGAAGCCATCCTTCAAACGAACCAGTTCCAGTATACGAATGAATATTCATAAACACCCTTACGAATCCATCCTGCAACAAATCGCGGGCCGTCTCCATGTCATTGACATAGCGTAAGCATACCGCCAGCATTCTACGAGCATATTTTTCATATAATTCCCGTTGAGCCAATCGGTTTTCGCTTTTGCAACCCGCTATCAGTTGTTGTTCGTCCATCCTCACGCCTTCATTCGCCTGTAGTTCTTCCTTTTATTTTTACGGGAACCAACATTTAGAATGATGAATTTAGTTAATAAAACGCTGCATCTATCCTGACAAAAAACAAAAATTTTTATCGCCGCAAAGATAAGTGCATTTCTTTTAATATTCCCTCCCTTTTCCTTGAAAAATTCATTTTCAGGCTTTCTGCCTTAATCAGAGCCAATTGCCACTTTAGTGAAGTCTTTATGGTCTATCAATTACCGTATTTGGTCTTTCACGTTAAATGTCTTTTTGTAAATAAGGTTGACTCCTAAAAAACAAGAAGATGAAAGAAAGCAATTATGAACAAGAGAAGTTTCGGAAGAATCAGGAAAGAGAGATTTTCCGTTTG
>ERZ780013.263-NODE-263-length-20048-cov-3.54834_pt1 | contig 20048 bp, 20 predicted proteins | sample MGYA00511178_ERZ780013 | MGnify/ENA primary metagenome ERZ780013 (study PRJEB29588, sample SAMEA2149568) | human gut metagenome | biome: human gut; feature: human-associated habitat; material: faeces | place: Denmark | collected 2008/2010 ... | reverse complement strand
ACCAAATTCGTTAAATGACAGTGGAATGATCGTTTCACCTATGTGGAACGATCGTATCACAACCGTGGAACGATCGTATCACCCGGGTGAAACGATAAAAATATAGTTATCTTTCAATCTATTTCATGAGTAAGAATGAGTTTGTTATCATGAAAAGAGGCGTCTTTTTCAGTAGATTTGAAGTGAAACAGAGGTTTTGAGAAGAAAAAAATAAAGAAAAAATGGATTTTTATTTGGTGGTTCGGTAAAAATGCCTACCTTTGCACCGCAAACGAGAAAGTTGTGGTTGATACAACGTACGACATTGTTCTATGGTGTAATGGTAGCACAACAGATTCTGGTCCTGTTTGTCCAGGTTCGAATCCTGGTAGAACAACTTTTTCGGATGTGATATAATTATTTACTTTGTTTACATTGTTCTATGGTGTAATGGTAGCACAACAGATTCTGGTCCTGTTTGTCCAAGTTCGAATCTTGGTAGAACAACGAAAAGCTTCCTTGAAAAAGGAGGCTTTTTTTTATGTTTGCTGGTATTCATAATTTACTTACTTTTGTAAAGTAGAATATTTTGTTAGCAAACAAATAGAGAGAATATACATATGCCTTTAAACTTACAGAAGAATCTTCCGGCAATTGAATTGCTGAAGAAAGAACATATATTTGTAATGGATGCCTTGCGGGCATCGTCGCAGGACATCCGTCCGTTGCGGGTCGTAGTGTTGAATTTGATGCCTCTGAAAGTGACCACCGAAACAGATCTGGTCCGTCTGTTGAGCAATACACCGCTTCAGGTAGAAATGGATCTGATGAAAATCAAAGGTCATACTCCCAAGAATACACCCATCGAACACATGCGTGAGTTTTATAAAGACTTCGACGCCATGAAGGATTCCTATTACGACGGGATGATTGTTACGGGTGCTCCGGTAGAGCAGATGCCTTTTGAAGAAGTGACTTACTGGGATGAGATTACTGAGATATTTGACTGGGCGCGGACGCATGTAACATCTACCTTGTATATTTGCTGGGCAGCCCAGGCCGGACTGTATCATTTTTATGGTATCCCGAAATATGATTTGCCGTCTAAAATGTTCGGTGTCTTCCGTCATACCTTGCGGGAGTCTTTTGTCCCGATCTTCAGAGGATTTGATGATGAGTTCTATGTGCCGCACAGCCGTCATACGGAAGTCCGCCGGGAAGATATACTGAAAGTACCCGAACTGACTTTGCTTTCGGAAAGCGAAGAATCGGGTGTATATATGGTGATGGCACGCGGTGGCCGCGAATTCTTTATCACGGGCCATTCCGAGTATTCGCCTTATACATTAAATGATGAATATATACGCGATTTGAAAAAAGGTTTGCCTATCACAGTGCCTAAGAATTATTACCGGAATGACGATCCGGCACAAGGACCGGTAGTACGCTGGCGCGGACATGCCAATTTATTGTTTACGAACTGGCTGAATTATTATGTCTATCAGTCTACTCCTTTCCATAGTGAAGATATTCGTCTGTTGGGCGAATTGAAATAGAAAGAAAAAAAGCAGATATGGTGAAAAAGATAGAATTATTGTCGCCGGCAAAAGACCTGACTTGCGGGTTGGAAGCGATACGCCATGGAGCCGATGCTGTTTATATCGGGGCTCCTAAGTTTGGAGCGAGGGCAGCAGCCGGAAATACCTTGGAAGATATTCGGCAATTGTGTGATTTTGCACACATCTATGATGTCCGGATATATGTAACCCTGAATACGGTCTTGAAAGAAGAAGAACTGGAAGAGGCCCGACGCCTGGCCTGGCAGTTGTATGATGCCGGGGTCGATGCGCTGATTGTTCAGGACATGGCGCTGATGCAGATGGATCTTCCTCCGATTCCTTTGCATGCCAGTACGCAGACGGATAACCGAACGGTAGAAAAAGTCCGTTTCCTGCAGGATGTGGGCTTTACACAAGTGGTGCTGGCCCGCGAGCTGACGTTGAAAGAAATCCAGAAGATTGCCTCAGAAACAGATGTGGCCCTCGAAGTTTTCGTACATGGAGCTTTGTGCGTTAGTTATAGCGGTCAGTGTTATCTGAGTGCCGCTTTATCGGGACGAAGTGCAAATCGGGGTGAATGTGCCCAGTATTGCCGTTTGCCCTATACGATGGTCGACGCCGACGGAAAAGTGATTGCTTCGCAGAAACACCTGCTTTCGTTGCGGGACATGAATCGTTCAGATGATCTGGAAGCGATGATGGACGCCGGCATTACCTCTTTCAAGATAGAAGGGCGCTTGAAAGATGTGTCGTATGTAAAGAACGTGACGGCCTGGTACCGGAAAAAGTTGGACGAGATTCTGGATCGTCGTCCGGAATACGTACGGGCATCGGTGGGCGAGAGCCGTTTTTCGTTTACGCCTCAGGTAGCCAAGAGCTTTAACCGGGGTTTCACTCCTTTTTATTTATACGGAAGAAATGCTGATGTGACGGCTTTTGATACACCAAAATCACAGGGTGAGTGGGTTGGAACCGTAAAGGAAATACGGGGAAACAGCTTTACGGTGGCAGGCTTGACTCCGTTGAACAACGGTGATGGTCTGGCATTCTTCAATCAGCGTGGTGAGCTGGAGGGCTTTCGGGTAAATAAGGTAGAAGCAAATCGGGTTTATCCGCAAATGATGCCCGATGGGTTGCGACCGAAAATGAAGTTGTATAGGAATTACGACCAGCAGTTCGAGAAATTACTCTCGAAGCCTTCGGCCGACCGGAAAATACCGGTGCGTATTTCTTTTGATGAACATCCGGAAGGATTCTCGGTGGAGATGGAAGATGAGACGGGTGCACGTGTGACGATTGTCCGTCCGTATGAAAAGATTCCTGCACAGAAAGACCAGACAGAAAATATCTGTACGCAGTTATCCAAATTAGGAAATACTCCTTTTGAATGGGGTGCTGTGAGAGTGAACATGAGTCAGCCCTGGTTTGTTCCGTCTTCTTTGCTGACGGATATGCGTCGGGAGGTAGTGGAAAAGCTTTTATCGTGCCGGAAGATACGTTATCGGAGAGAATTGGTACAGAAGAAACCGACGACATCCGTCGCCTTCCCTGAAAAACAACTGACGTACTTAGGGAATGTAGCCAATTCGGAGGCACGCCGGTTCTATGTAGAACACGGAGTGGAATCAGTCGAACCAGCTTTTGAAGTAAAACCCTTGGCGGATGTACCGTTGATGTTTACCAAACATTGTTTGCGGTATAGTATGGGCTGGTGTCCGACTTATCAGCACGGGAAATCGCCTTATAAGGAACCTTATTTTCTGTTATATAAAGAACAGCGGCTTCGCTTGAAGTTTGACTGTAAACATTGTCAGATGTTAGTATTGAATGAATCTAATAAATAAGTAAGAATATGAAGAAAATTTTAGCACTGTTTTCCTTGTTGTTTGTCATGGCGGCCTGTGGTCAGGAACAATTGGAAGAAGGGAAACCGGTTTATGTCACGGTTTCGACCAATATGGGAGATGTAACTGTAATGCTTTACGATGACACGCCTTTGCATCGGGATAATTTCATTAAGTTATGTCAGGAAAATGCTTACGAAGGCGTATTGTTCCATCGGGTTATCAAGGATTTTGTGGTACAAGGTGGCGATCCTAACAGTAAAGCTCACGAACCGGGTGTCTTGTATGGCGATGGTGGTGGCGGTTATACAGTACCAGCCGAAATATTACCCAACCATTTCAATAAGCGCGGTGCTTTGATTGATGCGAAAGAAGGAGACGATGTAAACCCGGAACGGGAATCTGCCGGAACCCAGTTCTGCTTTATTCAGGGGAAAGTCTGGAATGATGAGGAATTGGATGGAATAGAAGAACGCATCAACAATACACGCCGGAACTGGCTGTATTATGTTTTCCAGAGTCGTCTGAAAAAGCAGCATCCGGAATTAGCCGACGAAGCTCATGCGGATGAATTGCATATGCAGGCATCTTTATTACTCGAAGATACGCTGGCTCAGTTAAAACCGTTAGTAATCCCTGAAGAACATCGCCAGGTTTATCGGACAGTCGGCGGTTCTCCTCATTTGGATGGTTCGGTTTCTATCTTCGGCGAAGTAGTAGAAGGTTTTGATATTGTAGAAAAGATTTCATTAGTTGAAACGGATAAAAATGATCGTCCGCTGCAGGATGTGATTATTCTGAAGACAAAAGTATTTCAGAAATAAGTTGTCAATATGTGAAAATCTATTGCAATACTATGTTGTAAAAGATGTATTTGTTAATTCATATCAATCTGAATCATTTTTCCAAATAAAAACTTGTGTTGTTTAGCATGAAGCTATACATTTGCACTGTGTTTTTCATGGTATTAGATTTAAGGTTAACAATGGAGATTGGTTGTCGTGATGACAACCTTTTTCTTTTTTAATACGTACCTTTGTAAAGTTGCTTATCGAAATAAAATAAGACTATGAATTTTGAACTTTCATCTCCTTTTAAACCCACCGGTGATCAGCCGGAAGCCATTGCTGCTTTGTCCGAAGGATTAAAGAGTGGGATTCCTTATCAGACATTATTGGGTGTGACGGGTTCTGGTAAGACGTTTACGATTGCGAACGTCATTAAGGAAGTACAGAAACCGACGCTTATCCTCAGTCATAATAAAACATTGGCGGCTCAGTTGTATAGTGAGTTTAAGGCCTTCTTTCCGAATAATGCAGTTGAATATTTTGTTTCGTATTACGATTATTACCAGCCGGAGGCTTATTTGCCTTCTACGGATACCTATATCGAGAAAGATTTAGCTATTAATGATGAAATTGATAAGCTCCGGTTGCGAGCAACGGCGTCTCTGTTGTCCGGAAGACGGGATGTGATTGTGGTTTCTTCCGTCTCTTGCCTGTATGGTATGGCTGATCCGCGCGCCTTTGCCGAGAAGGTTACGCATATTGAGCGAGGAATGCAGATTGACCGTGATGAATTATTGCGCCGGTTTGTAGCAGCTCTTTATATCAACAATAAGTTAGAGTTCAAGAGTGGATGTTTCCGTGTGAATGGTGATACGGTAGATATATTCCCGGCCATTGAAACATTTGATGGTGTTGCTTACCGGATTGAGTTCTGGGGCGATGAGATTGACCGTATTTCGTCATTTGATCCGATGACCGGACAGGAAATAGATGAACAGGACGAACTGAATATTTATCCGACAAATCTTTTCGTAACGACACAGGAGCGTATTAATCAGGCGATCGGTCAGATTGATGTGGATTTGGGTACGCAGGTGGAATATCTGAAAAGTATAGGAAAACCTTATGAGGCTAAGCGTCTTTATGAACGGGTCACGTATGATCTGGAGATGATTCGGGAATTGGGGCATTGTTCGGGTATCGAGAATTATTCCCGGTATTTCGACGGACGGCAAGCTGGCGAACGTCCTTTCTGTCTGTTGGATTATTTTCCGAAAGACTTTCTGCTGGTCGTAGATGAAAGCCACGTGACGATTCCACAGATTCGAGCCATGTATGGTGGTGATTATGCCCGTAAGAAGAATCTGGTGGATTATGGTTTCCGATTACCAGCCGCGATGGATAACCGTCCGTTGACGTTTGATGAGTTTGAATCCCTGACACCGTGTGCGATTTATGTGAGTGCGACTCCGGCTGACTATGAACTGGAAAAGAGTGAAGGTATCGTTGTCGATCAGGTAATTCGTCCGACTGGATTGTTGGATCCTGTTATCGAAGTGCGGCCGACCTTGAATCAGATAGATGATCTGATGGAAGAGATCGCCCAGCGGTCGGCTGTGGATGAACGAATCCTGGTAACAACATTGACGAAGCGGATGGCTGAAGAGCTGACGACTTATATGACACGTATGGGCGTCCGTTGTAATTATATCCATAGTGATGTCGATACCTTGGAACGCGTACAGATTATGGACGACCTGCGGAAGGGCTTGTTCGACGTGTTGATTGGTGTCAATCTGCTGCGTGAAGGCTTGGACTTGCCGGAGGTTTCGCTGGTGGCGATTCTGGATGCCGACAAGGAAGGATTCTTGAGGTCGCATCGGTCACTGACACAGACTGCCGGACGTGCGGCACGTAATGTACATGGAAAGGTGATTTTCTATGCGGACAAGATAACAGACAGTATGCGTTTGACGATAGATGAAACAAACCGTCGGCGTGAGAAACAGATGGCTTATAACGAGAAGCACGGTATTATACCGAAACAGGTGGTAAAGAACAGCGTCTCATTGGTGGCCGAAAAGCAACAGCAGACAGCCGAACCGTATGCGTATGTAGAGCCTGAGAGAACGAATGTGGCAGCCGATCCGGTGGTACAGTATATGAATCGCAGCCAGTTGGAGAAGGCCATCGAGCAGACCCGCCGGAAGATGACCGAAGCGGCCAAGAAGCTGGAATTTATCGAAGCGGCTCAGTATCGCGACGAACTGGTGAAGTTGGAAACTTTGTTGGAAACGAAACACGATTAAATCCCGATGAGAACTGTTCTTTCTTGGTTGTGTGCCTTGTTTTTCTTTTCGTATGGAGCCGGAGCGCAGTCGCTTTCATACACGAAGGCGGATTCGTTATTTTGTCTTCAGGTGTTGGACAGTCTGAAGCATTCACAGGTAACGGATGCTGGTGAGCGGATGATCCGGGTGGCTCGTTTCTTCTTGGATAAGCCGTATGTAGCAGCTACGCTGGAAGGAGAACCTGAAACCTTGGTGGTGAATTTCCGTGAACTGGATTGTACGACGTTGGTCGAATCGGTCTTGGCCTTGTCGCAGCCCGTTTCTTCGTTTGCCGATTATACGGAGGCGTTGCGCGGTTTGCGTTCCGGGACGGGTAAGGTCCGTTATACCGAACGGCTTCATTATATAGCCGATTGGATGTACGAGAACGGTAAGCGTGGCTTGGTAAAAGATATCACATCTGAATTGCCGGGCAGTGAACCGTTGCCGTTGTCGCTTTCGTTCATGTCGTCTCATCCCGAATCATATTCGGCTTTGAAAGGACATCCTGAGCGGGTAGCGCGTATGCGGGAAGTAGAAGCGGCTGTTAATGCGCGCTCTATCTATTCGTTTCTGCCGAAAGAATGCCTCGGCGAGGCTGAGAAATTTATCCGTAATGGCGACATTATCGGTTTTGTGACGACGATTCAAGGATTGGATGTGACACACTTGGCGATTGCCTATTGGGCAACACCGCAACGCCTGACTTTTATCCATGCTTCTTCGTCGGCTCGGAAGGTAATTGTTAATTCCGGTTCGCTCGAAACCTATCTTATGCGCCAGAAGGCTTGTCGGGGAATCTGGGTGATTCGTCCTAATAGTTAGCTGATTGACTATAGAACTGAAGATTTGTGAGCAATTATTCTTCTTGAATGATGATTTTTACTTTTTGTTTACTGATAACTGAGAATTTGAAATATAAAAAATACGCTTATTCGAAAAAATAAATCGATTTTCGAGAGGTTAATCCGAATTTTGTTATAATTTTGTGTCTCGTAAATATGTTTTTTAGCAATCATTTTTTTAGCCGTGGTTAAGCAACAACATAAAGAAGATTTTGATTTTTCGTCGAGCCTGACGGAAGTGTGGCGGGTCTTGACAGACAAAGAACGGGAAATGTTACGTAATAATTCAACCATTCAGACATTTAAGCGGAACGAGTTGATTTATTGCGAGGGTGATGAACCCAAAGACATGATGTGTCTGCTGAAAGGAAAAGTGAAGATATTCAAGGACGGTGTAGGTGGTCGTAGCCAGATTATCCGTATGATCAAACCAGTACAGTATTTTGGATATCGGGCAAATTTCGCTCAGGAGGATTATCTGACGAATGCCTCTGCGTTCGAACCTTCTACGGTTTGCCTGATTCCGATGACGATTGTCAAAGAGCTGATCTATGCGAATCCGGATTTGGCGATGTTCTTTATCCGCCAGTTATCTATCGACTTGGGTATCGCCGACGAGCGCACAGTCAATCTGACGCAGAAGCATATCCGCGGACGTCTGGCTGAATCCCTCTTGTTCCTCAAAGACAGTTACGGATTGGAAGAAGACGGTGCGACACTGAGTATTTATCTGGCACGCGAGGATTTGGCAAACCTTTCGAATATGACGACTTCGAATGCTATCCGTACCTTATCTACCTTCGTGGCAGAACATATCATCGCTATCGATGGTCGTAAGATCAAATTGATTGATGAAGAAAAACTGAAGAAAATCAGCCGCATGGGATAATAAACCTGCCGGCTGCTGGAATAAAAACGGATGTACCGATGGGAGATGATGTCTCTCTTGCGGTACATCCGTTTTTGTTTATGGTTGTAGATACGCGTTTATGCGTTGGTCGCCGTGTTGCCGCCGGCAGCTTCTATTTTATCGACGATGGTCTGATAGGCTGAAAGTCTCCTGCTGTCGAGAAAGTGTTTCCTTCCACCATTAAATATACGATTTAAAACAATACAGGCTTTTCAAAGCGGAATAAAAGTGAAAATTATTTTAATGTTTGATAATAAACGATGGGTGATGGCGTTATTATCTACAAACAAAGTTGTATAGCGAATTGTAAAATCATAAAATGTAGAAGTATGAAAAAGCTAAGTTTATGTTTGATGTTATGTTTCCTGTTTTTAGGAAACCTTGCCGCCCAGTGGTCTGTTGGTGGAAAAGTGGGAGTGGATTGGTCGAAAATGACATACCCGATTGATGGTATGGATACTCATTTCAAAGCCGGAGCGACACTTGGTGCGGTGGCGAATTATCAGTTGAATGATTGGTTGGACTTACAGGGCGAGTTGCTCTATTCGCAACATAATTATAAGGATGATTTGGTAGTAGATGGTATTGCTCAAGGAGAAATGAGCGAAGTACTGAAGGTGAAGGCTCATTATATTGATGTGCCTTTGTTGGTTAAGTTCTATCCCTTGAAGCATGATTCGGGTTTTAATCTGGAGGCAGGCGTGCAACCTGGTTTCTTTTTGGCCCAATCGGCAAAGTTAGGAAAGGAGAATTTTTCAGAGTATGTAGGAGACCGGAATCCGGTGAACTGTGCTTTGCTTGTAGGCGCTTCCTTTCAAGCACCGAAGAATTGGTTCATTGATTTGCGGTATGCTTTTGGTCTGACCAATGTACCCAAAGGTGGTGATGGATTTAAGATACAATCGCTACAGCTTTCGCTGGGTTATTTCTTCTGGTTATAAAATGAAACAGGCACGAGAGAGAAACCTCCGTGCCTGTTTTGTATTTTTCCCATTGATTTATTTAATAGCCTCACGGATGCGAACCAGCCGTGTGAGCAAACCTTCTAATAAATCGAGTTGCAGCATATTCGCGCCGTCAGACTTGGCTACTGCCGGTTCAGGATGTGTTTCGATAAACAATCCGTCGGCTCCTACGGCAATGGCAGCCTTGGCAATCGTCTCGATAAGGGCCGGCATACCGCCCGTTACGCCCGATGTCTGGTTGGGCTGTTGCAACGAATGCGTTACATCCATCACCACCGGAAAACCAAACGCCTGCATTTGCGGAATACCCCGATAATCGACTACCAAATCTGTATAGCCGAAAGTCGTACCTCGTTCGGTGAGCATCACTTGCCGGTTACCTGCATCGACCACCTTTTGGGCGGCAAACTGCATGGCTCCGGGAGAAAGAAACTGTCCCTTTTTGATATTGACAACCTTTCCGGTGCGGGCGGCTGCTACAAGCAAGTCCGTCTGCCGACATAAGAAAGCCGGGATTTGCAGGACGTCCACATATTCGGCAGCCATGGCCGCCTCGTGCGTCTCATGAATGTCGGTTTCCGGCGGCACACCGAAGGTTTCACCCACTTTGCGTAAGATCTTCAGCGCCTTTTCATCGCCAATCCCTGTGAAGGAATCCAGGCGCGAACGGTTTGCCTTCCGGTACGACCCTTTGAATACATAAGGAATTTGCAGCCGGGCAGTTATTTCCGTAATCTTCTCGGCGATACGGAGCGCCATGTCTTCTCCTTCGATCACGCACGGACCCGCCAGGAGGAAGAAGTTATCCGAGTTTGTCAGTTTGTCAAGCGTAAACATGATTATTGAATGAGAGCTAATACGTTGTTAATCTTTTCGTCGGTAGGAAGCGTGGCGTCGAGCCAATGGATGTGTAAATTCCTCGGAACCACGTCATCTGCCGTTTGGCAAACTGATGAATGGCAATTTCGAGCTGCGATACCATCTCGTCGTACGTCAGTTGCCCGATAATATATAAGGTAAGGAATTTGTATTCCAGTCCGTAATAGATGAGGTCGTCGGGGTTTACGCCCGTAGCAAGGATCGCACGGACTTCATCCACCATGCCTTCGTCCAGTCGGGCACGCAGTCGCTTGGAAATCTTTTCTCGCCGCAAATCCCGGTCGATATCCACGCCGATAATCAGGCTGTTGATCGGCGCATACTCCCGTTTGTCGGGCGCTTCCGTCTTATAAAACTCTTCGATCTCGATGGCACGGATGGCACGCTGAGCCGAATCGACGTCGGTCTTGTTATGCAAAACCTTGTACGAAGCCAGGATCTGCTCCAGTTCTGCCAATGATTTTCCTTTCAGCGATTCCCGCAAAGCCGGGTTCTGCGGCACATCGAGCAACTTGAATCCCCTGAGAACCGATTCGATATACATACCTGTTCCTCCACAAAGGATGGGGAGTTTTCCTTTCTTCCGGATTTCCTCGAAAGCCTTGTGAAAGTCGTGCTGGTATTCGAATACGTTATATTTATCGCCCGGATTGCAGATATCAATCAGGTGATAGGGAATCTGTTTCCCGTCAACCACATAATCCGCCAGGTCTTTTCCTGTCCCGATATCCATCGAACGATACACCTGCCGCGAATCTCCGCTGATGATTTCTGTATCCAATCGTGCTGCCAAGGCTGCCGCAAAGGCTGTTTTTCCCGAAGCCGTCGGACCAATGATGGTAATGAGTTCGTAATTATTCATGCTGCAAACTTACGAATTTTGCCTGCATACTGCCAAAGGTAAGGACATAAAAAAAGCCGCATCCCGAAAGATGCGGCTTTGAAACTATTTAATCGGAATGGATTAAGCGTTTACAGATGCCATGTGAGCGATCAAATCCAATACTTTGTTAGAGTAACCGATTTCGTTGTCATACCAAGAAACAACTTTAACGAAAGTATCAGTCAAATAAACACCAGCGTTAGCATCGAAGATTGAAGTCAAAGTGCAACCTAAGAAGTCAGAAGAAACAACTGCATCTTCAGTGTAACCCAGAACACCCTTCAATTCACCTTCAGAAGCTTCCTTCATAGCAGCGCAGATAGCTTCCTTAGTTGCCGGTTTAGCCAAGTTAACTGTCAAGTCAACAACTGATACATCCAAAGTCGGAACACGCATAGAGATACCAGTCAATTTACCGTTCAATTCAGGGATAACTTTACCTACAGCCTTAGCAGCACCAGTTGAAGACGGGATAATGTTGCCAGAAGCAGCACGACCACCACGCCAGTCTTTCATAGAAGGACCATCAACAGTCTTCTGAGTAGCAGTAGTTGAGTGAACTGTAGTCATCAAACCGTTTACGATACCGAATTTGTCGTTCAATACTTTAGCGATCGGAGCCAAGCAGTTAGTAGTACAAGAAGCGTTAGAAACGAACTGAGTACCCTTAACATATGTCTTTTCGTTAACACCACAAACGAACATAGGAGTAGCATCCTTAGAAGGAGCTGACATAACTACATATTTAGCACCAGCCTGGATGTGAGCCTGAGCCTTTTCCTGAGTCAGGAACAGACCTGTAGATTCAACTACATATTCTGCACCAACTTCATTCCATTTCAAGTCAGCCGGATTCTTTTCAGCAGTAACACGGATTTCTTTACCGTTAACGATCAATTTGCTGTTTTCAACGTCTGCTTCGATAGTTCCGTTGAACTGGCCGTGCATTGTATCATATTTCAACATGTAAGCCAAGTAATCAACCGGGCACAAGTCGTTAATACCTACGATCTGGATATCGTTTCTGTTCTGAGCTGCACGGAATACAAAGCGGCCGATACGACCGAATCCGTTAATACCTACTTTAATCATTGTAATAAAACTTTTTATGGGTTTATTAAAAAATTGTTCTTCTTATTTAGTCTCGGCGACCTCTTTCAAAGTCCCCTTGTTTTTCGACTGCAAATTTAGTTATGTTTTTTGTTTTCGGATGAAAATCCAATGAAAAAGTGTATCTTCTAACATAAATTAATCCTTACTTCTTTTTCTCGGAAGATTTTTTAGAAGAAGAAAATAAGTTTGTTATCTTTTCCCGGATTGTACGGATTCCCCAACTTACAACTAACGGCTGAATAACTTCCCAAGCTAATGGCATTAAGGCTTTTCCTACCGATAAATAATCTGAAAGGCCAAGAGGTGATGCTGTAGTGGGGGCAGCTTTCACTGCGGTAGCCGGCTCTGTTTCTCCTTTCTTCTGCGGCTTGGCTGGGAAGAGCAATGATGATAATCCGGAAAGCAACAGTGATCCGGCGTTTTCTTGAATATAAGTAAACGTCTTGTTTATCTTATTCTCTTGTTCCAGACAAGCTTGCTGGATACGTAGTTTGTCAGCTTGCAGCTTTTCCAGCGGTGTCTGTTGCGGATGGTTCATCGTCTTTTGTGTTTTGTTTGTCGTCGTTAGCAGCCAACGCTGCAATTACTAAGTTCAGGATTTTTGTCCGTATTTTCACTTCATTACATTTAATAACCCAAATGAGAGCTACATATAATATAGCTACTATGGCAAATCCCGAACCCTGAACATCCAATATTTCTCCCAGGAAAAATCCCAGTGCCAGAAATATAAACAGAATGGCAAAGAAGGCTAAAAACATCAAAATTAACCCGTATGAGAGAAGGCTAATTACTTTGCCAGTTCTCTCATACGTGTTTAATTTTAGTAATTCCAGTTTCAGCTCCATGTAAGCTGAAACGTCTTCTTTGAGATTCTGAAATACTTTTTCGCTGTCGTTCATTATTCAGCAATCACTTCTTCTACGGGTTTAACAGCTTCTGCTTTTCCTTCTTTGTATTTTGCCAAAGCAGAATTGAAACCTTCTTTTACCTTTCCAACTACATTATTTAGTTCGTTCAGTAAATCTTCTCTTTTATCTGTTGCTGCCAAATAACCAACTGCTGCACCAACTGCTGCGCCTACTACGAGGCCTAATAATAATTTAGAATCAACGTTTTTCATGACTGTCACTTTTTAAATGTTTATTATATAACGCCGAAAGTATGGAAAATGTTTGGATTAAGCTTGTAAAATATGTTAAATGTTTTCGGGTTTGCTAACTTTTACAGCTACCCAGTTATCTTTCTCATGGAAAGAATGATATATCAATCCGTTTTTCTCGCATTCAGCCTGGATAACTGGAATATCTTCTTTGTAGAAACCGCTCATAAAGAGGTAAGCTCCTGGTTTCATGCAGGGAACATACCGGCAGATATCGTTTAGCAGAATGTTCCGGTTGATATTGGCAAACACGTAATCGAATTGTCCGAAACGGGCAATCTGTTCGGCTCCGCCCAATGCCACTTGAATGTCTTCCGTATGGTTTAACCGGATATTTTCCAGGGCATTGTTGTAAGCCCACTCATCAATGTCGATGGCAACGACTCTTCCGGCTCCTCTTAGTCTGGCAAGAATAGCCAGGACTGCCGTTCCGCAACCCATATCTAATAATTCTTTGCCTTGCAGATTCAGTTGCAGCATTTCCTGAATCATCAGGAAGGTGGTAGCGTGATTGCCGGTTCCGAACGCCATCTTCGGATCGATGATAATATTATAGGTATAACCCGGTTCATTGGGATGAAACGAAGCCCGGATGATGCATTCTTGTCCGATACGGATGGGTTTGAAATAGTTCTTTTCCCATTCCTCGTTCCAGTCTTTACTTTCGATGGGTGTACAAGTATAATGAATAACTACTTCAGGTAAAGGAAAGTCTTTCAGTTTTTCCTGGAGTACTGGTTCCGAATAAAGCTTGTCTTGGATATAGGCTTGCAGGCCATCGGCTGTTTCTGTAAAACTCTCAAAACCGATTTCACCCAATTCAGCTGCCAGAATATCACTTACTACTGAAGGTTCAATTGCTGATTCGTAATTAAAGTTGACTTCGTAATAGTTCATATCTTGTTCTGTTTGAATTATTATTGAACAAAGATAGTCGAATTCGCTGAGGTTTTCTCGTTTTGGTAGTGGTTTATTTTAGCAGTTCAACCCGTCAAAGCTGGAGATAATCCAGCCTGTACGGGTTGAGCCTTGAATTTATGTGTAGGTATTTATTGCTTTTCGGGAGGAACCGGAGCTTTATCGGGTTTCATATTGCGCTGTTGCATTTCCTGCCATTGGGCGTATTGTTCATCAGACAATATTTTCTTCAGCTTCTTTTCTTTGGTTTTCCGGGCTTTCTCCAGAACTTCTGCCTGGTCTTCATCCATTCTCGGTGGTCTTTGTGAAGGCATCCCTCCTCCAGGTCCCATGCCCATGGGCGGACGTTCTCCAGGATTTCCCATCATCGGTCTTCCGCCTTCTTCCGGACCACCGGGCATCATTGGCGGACGGTTTTGTCCGAAGCTGTTTTCTACCAGTGTTTTCTGTTCTTTGAGTATGACTTTGTATACCTTTTTATATTGTTTTTCCGTCAGGCCAAGTTCTTTTGACATTTCTTCCGTAATCCTTTTGGCTGATTTCTCGGGATTAGGAACTTCCTTAAAGGGTGCTTTTCCTTCTTCCTGCTGCGGAAACGGAGGTCGCATTTCATTGAATTCTTCTTGTGCTGTAGCGGATATCGTACAGAGGAAGAGTCCGGAAACGATCATTGTTTTGATAGACTTGTTCATCATTTGTTTAATCTTTTATCTTTGAAATTACAAATTACCGGAAATCTGTTTTTATGCTCAAAAAGAATCGACCAAACAGCCGAATTTATCTATGAATACTTTTATTTGTGTCAAAATAGATAGTTAACATGTCAATATTTAAAGTTGAGTATGGATTATTATCCGTTTCTTTGACATTATATGTACAATCTAAATCTATTATAAATGAAAAAGCAGATCATTTTGTGTGGTATGTGTTTAGCCTTGGCGGGAATGATGGGCTGTAACCCGACATCCGATTCTGTACAGGTAAATCATTTGCAGGTCGAGATGAAAAATAATCCGCAAGGTATTGATGTGGCTCATCCTCGTTTTTCCTGGCAGATACATGCCGGACAGCCGGATTTAGTCCAGACAGGTTATCGAATTCAGGTGGCGGCTTCGGCAGACGATCTGAAAGCCGGCAAGAATCTGTTGTGGGATTCGGGCGATGTCAAATCAGATCAGTCTCTTTGGATTGCGTATGAAGGAGAGCAGTTGCAAGCGAAGAAACCTTATTTCTGGCGGGTAAAGGTAGATACAAATCAGGGTTCCGGAAAATGGAGTGATGTCCAGACCTGGGGCATGGCAATGCTGGATGCAAACGACTGGAAAGGGCAGTGGATTGGCGAGAATGCCTTGAGTAATCCGGGCGAGAAAGACCAGGGAGACACAAGGTTGGCTGCCCGTTATCTGCGAAAGCCATTTCAGGTCAGTAAAGAAGTAAAACGTGCTGTGCTGTATATTTCGGGATTGGGTTCTTCGGAGTCTTATTTGAATGGGAAGCGGATCAGCAAGGATGTCTTTGCGCCGATGCCATCGCTTTATACATCGCGTGTATATTATAATGTATATGACGTTACTGATATGTTGCAGCAGGGAGAGAATCTGTTGGGCGTCGTTTTAGGTAACGGACGTTACTTCTCGATGCGTGTTCCAGGTATGCTGACGACGGGTTTGCCTTCTTTGTTGGCTCAGCTGGAAGTCGAATATACCGACGGCAGTATGGATCAGGTTGTCAGTGATACGAGTTGGAAAGTTACTTCGCAGGGACCGATTGTAGCCAACAATGAATTTGACGGGGAAGAATATGATGCCCGGAAGGAACTGAAAGGCTGGAATACTGTTTCGTTTGATGACTCGGCTTGGAAAACGGCTGATCTGATGAAAGAGCCGGGAGGAAAGCTGACGGCGCAGCCGAACCCGAACTTGGCGGTGCAGGATACGGTGGTTCCTGTAAACGTAATAGCCCGTTCGGATGGGAAGTTTATCCTGGATATGGGCCAGAACATGGTGGGCTGGCTGGGCGTTAAGCTGAAAGGCAAGGATAATCAGCCGATAACCTTCCGTTTTGCCGAGATTCTCAATCCGGATACTACTTTGTATGTGGCGAATTTGCGTTCGGCTAAGGTGACGGATATTTATACACCGGCAGCTGATGGTGAATTCTCCTGGCATCCGAGCTTCGTATATCATGGTTTCCGTTATGTAGAGGTAAGCGGACTGGATTATCAGCCTTCGACTACTGATTTTGCCGGTTATGTGGTGTATGACGCGATGTCTACTACGGGTCAGTTTGAGAGCTCGAATGCGTTGGTCAATCAGATCCATAAGAATGCATTCTGGGGCATTCGCAGTAATTACCGCGGTATGCCGACCGACTGTCCGCAGCGTGATGAACGCCTGGGCTGGCTGGGCGACCGGGCTACAGGCGCCAGTGGCGAGGCTTACTTGTTCAATAACGCGCTTTTATATAATAAATGGTTGCAGGATATTGAGGATTCGCAGAATGAAGCCGGAAGTATTTCGGTGGTATCTCCGAAATATTGGGAAATATATGCCGACGATGTAACATGGCCTTCGGCTTATTTCTATGTAGCGGATATGCTTTACCGCCAGTTTGGTGATGATAGTGCGATCCGGAAACATTATCCTTCGATGAAACGCTGGATGCAGCACATGGAAGAAGTGGCGTTGAAAGACGGCGTGATTGTTAATGATACGTACGGCGACTGGTGTATGCCGCCCGAAGAACAGCATCTGATTCATTCGCAGGATCCGGCCCGTAAGACGGATGGCGCGATTTTGAGCACGACGGTTTACTATGATTTGCTGAACAAGATGGTTAAGTTTGCCGAGCTCTGCGGGCAGACGGCTGATATTCCGGCCTACCAGAAGCTGGCAGCTGAAATGAAAGAGGCTTACAATGCCAAGTATTTCAATCGGGAGACGGCTCAGTATGGCAACAATACGGTGACGGCCAATATCCTTTCCCTGCGTTTAGGCCTGGTTCCCGAAGGATTTGAACAGAAAGTATTCGATAATATTGTGCGCAAGACGGAAGACGATTTCGGCGGTCACGTCAGTACAGGTGTATTGGGTATCCAGCATTTGATGCGTGGTCTGACGGAATACGGACGGAAGGACTTGGCATTGAAGATCGTGACAAACGAGACCTATCCGAGCTGGGGCTATATGATTAACAAAGGAGCAACGACGATTTGGGAACTTTGGAACGGTGATACGGCCGATCCTGCCATGAATTCTGCCAATCACGTGATGTTGCTGGGCGATCTGCTGATCTGGTATTATGAAGACCTGGCGGGTATCAAATGTGCCGACGATGCGCAGGCCTTTAAGAAAATCGAAATGGCTCCGGTATTTCCGGAAGGTTTGAATCATGTCAAGGCTTCGTATGAATCGGTCTATGGAAAGATTGAAAGCGACTGGACGCGTGATGGCAATCGTTTGGATTGGCGCGTGGTGGTTCCCGGCAATACGACGGCTGTGATACGGATTCCTAAAGCGTATGGCGTGAGTGTCACTTCACATCCGGGCGTTCATCAGGTAAGTAATACCGAAACTGAACTGGTTGTCGAAGTCGGCTCCGGCGAATATCGCTTTACCAGCAAATAATCTCTTTCGTCTGTAAAGGGAGAAAATAAAAAGTTCACAAGGTTCTGAGTCATTCTAACGTAACGAACCTTGTGAACTTATTTTATAATGTATATGTGTGTTTATACCTGATGTGCGTTATTTAACAAAATCCGCGCTTTGCAGATACTGGGCACTCTTCTCAACGCCTTCGAATTGAGTGCGTCCTTTCCGATCGCCTTCCAGTTCTACATAATAACCTAAGATACCGATTTCATATCCTTTCTTGAAGATATTCGGGAAGTTCATCATACCGGAATCGCCGATGATCCAACGGTCTTTGATGTGCAGTAATTTGAATCTGTCAGGATAATCTTCCAGCCATTCCAGCGGATCCTGCTGACCCATGACTGCCCAGTAAACGTCCAGCTCGAACATAACCTTGCTCGGATCGGTATTTTTCAGGAACAATTCTTCAATATAAGTACCCTGAGGTTTATCCCACGGCTTCCGGTTTGGATCCGGTTTTTCTCCGGCTTTCAATACACGCTTAAATTCATTGCTGTGATTGTGGTAGCCCCAAAGAATACCTGCGCTTTTCGTTATCTCGCCGGCCCGGTTGAATACATCGCATACGCGTTTGGCATCGTCTTCGTTTTCAATTCGGGGCAGACTCGGCTGTACCATGCATTTAACGCCCAATTCAGCATGAATATCGGTAGCTTTCTTCCAGAATTCCTCGAATTTTGCCATGTTTTCCTTGCTGTAATCGCCCAACGACGGTGAAAGGTGTGAGCTCGTGATTTTCATTCCGGCGTCATCTACCATTTTCTTATAATCCTTTGCTGCAATGAATGTGGTGTTATCAGCCGAATAATCGCCAAACTTGCCACTGTCTTCTTTATAACCGAATATTTCCAGTTCGGTAAATCCCATTTTAGCCAGACGCTGCAATCCGTTCGGCATATCTTTTAATAATTCCTGGCCTAAAGAATAGGTCTGCAATCCCATTTGTTTCTTGGCTGCAGCATTTGCTACTGATCCGGGGTTGGATAAAACTTCTGAAACTGAATTAGAAGCCAGCATCTGTTGGCTGGCCAGACCTCCTAACGTCAGGAGAGAGATGTTTTTCAAAAATGTTCTTCTGTTTGACATAGTAAATAGACTTTAAATGTTCTTGTGAAGCAAAAGTAGTGCAAATGCCAGGTCTTTCGGGTCGGTTATTCCGTTAAAATACATCATGCAAAGAGCCTTTTTATTTGTTTTTTGATTTATGTCAAGTTTTCTATTACTATCTAAAAGCCGTTCTCCGACTAATAAAAGAAGGAATGCAGGCTATCTTTTGCGCGGTTACTGTCTTTTTTGGGGAAATTCCTTAAAAATTAATTGAATCATATTTGTGAATCAATTAAATCATATTGGTAAATTGATTGATTTATATCTATGAATTGATTAATTCACTAATGTGATGCAATTAAAAATAGAAGAAGTTTAAACGAAAAAACAACACTTATTCAATTATCTATTGTGAGGTTAGAATAAGTTTTTGTTACTCTTTTTGATATGTTAAATAGGTGTTTTATTACATCTTTCTTGGCATCTAATCTGTTATATAAATAATAAGATCTTATGTCTGATATAATAAATCAATGAATTATGAAGAAGTATATCGCTGAATTAGTAGGCACTATGGTCCTGGTATTGCTGGGATGCGGTAGTGCGGTATTTGCAGGTAGCGCAGCTGATACGGTGGGTGCGGGTACAGGTACAATTGGTGTGGCTTTAGCTTTCGGCCTTTCTGTTGTAGCCATGGCTTATTGTATTGGAGGAATCTCAGGTTGTCATATTAATCCAGCCATAACACTTGGTGTTTGGATGAGTGGCCGGATGGAAAGTAAAGATGCGTTGATGTATATGCTGTTTCAGGTGATTGGAGCTATCGTCGGAGCCGGAATCCTTGCTGCCTTAGTCAGCACCGGAGGCCATGCCGGACCTACGATGACGGGTGCGAATTCCTTCGATGTGGGAGAAACAGCTCAGGCGTTTTTGGCTGAAGCCGTGTTTACCTTCATATTTGTATTAGTGGTTTTGGGTGCGACTGATCAGAAACGGGGTGCCGGAAATATGGCCGGACTTGCGATAGGTCTGACGTTGGCATTGATACATATTGTCTGTATTCCTATAACAGGAACCTCCGTCAATCCGGCAAGAAGCATCGGTCCGGCGCTGATGGAAGGCGGGCAGGCATTAAGCCAGTTATGGCTATTCATCGTGGCCCCCTCGGGGGGG
>ERZ780013.258-NODE-258-length-20254-cov-4.25932_pt1 | contig 20254 bp, 16 predicted proteins | sample MGYA00511178_ERZ780013 | MGnify/ENA primary metagenome ERZ780013 (study PRJEB29588, sample SAMEA2149568) | human gut metagenome | biome: human gut; feature: human-associated habitat; material: faeces | place: Denmark | collected 2008/2010 ... | reverse complement strand
GCTTGCTTGCTTGCTTGCTTGCTTGCTTGCTTGCTTGCTTGCTTGCTTGCTTGCTTGCTACACAATTATCTCGCACCACCAAACATTCGGCGGTAAAAGATGTTAATCTTTCAGGGATATTTGTGATAGGTTCACGCTGCATTGTCATTTCCTTTTTGTTATCTGTCGCAAATATAAGGTTTTATCTGAAAAAGCAAAAGATTGTAAACAGAAATTCTGCCCATCATGGCTCAGATCAGTCCAAAATGGCGTAAAGCAACGACAACGCCATCCTCATCAACACTCGTTGTCACAAAATCAGCCGAAGCTTTTACATCGTCCATTGCATTTCCCATGGCGACTCCGATACCTACATGCTGTAACATGGCTATATCGTTACCTCCGTCTCCAAATGCCATCGTTTCTTCCAAGGCTATTCCATAATGTTCTATGATCCGATCAATACCAACCGCCTTGGTACAACCTTTCGCTACCACATCAGCAAAATAAGGACTCCAGCGGGCCGCCAGGCTATTCGGCATGGAAGCCATAATCTGTTCTTCCTCTTCTGCCGTAAAAAAGGCTATCAACTGAAAAATCTCTTTATCGGCAAGAGTTTCGATCGGTCCGATTTCTGGAGCTTTCAAACGTATTTGCTCATACAAAGCATCCACAGACTCGTTTCGGTAATTCAAGACAATGGCATCTTCCGTCACACAAGCACAGGGAAATGTATGTACTGTCCGCTGATATTCCAACATCGAATGGATATCTTCTTTCGGAATGGCCCGTTTATAGATTACTTCATCTTTTCCGGCAATACAATAGCCACCGTTTAATGTCACATAACCATCGACTTCCAAATTTCCTAAATTATCTATACACTGTAACTGCCGTCCGGTTGCAATAAACACCTTGATTCCTTTTGCCCGTAACTGATGGATGGCTTCAACTGTCGAATTTGCCACCACATGCGTCTTAAAACTTACCAACGTCCCGTCGATATCAAAAAACACAGCTTTGATCATATATTCCTTTTTCTTTTCTATAACGCATGCAAAATTACGGTAAATTCTTCTTTCCACTTATTTTATTCCATTTTTTTGTAGTTTTGACAAGCCACATGCGTCTAATAGAATAAATAAAACTTCTAAACACGAAAAAGTAATGTAAATGAAAATCTGGTTGAATGTGGGAAAAGTGTCCTATTATTGAAAAAAGAGACGCTCCAGTCCTTTAAAATTATGATGCCGATTTTAGCGGTCTGGGTTATCTGGTTCTTTGCCGAAATATTCTTCGTTCTTCCTCAAGATGACAAAGATTTTATCCTTACTTCTGAGAAACTTTTCTAAAAATAAAGAGAAAAGAGACACATTTACATCATGCTTCCTAACTGTTCTCCGTTGTCTATTTGAAATTAAATAGCTACCTTTGCGCGTAATTTTTTGTAGCAAAACAAATAACATCACGATATGAGTAAGAAATTTGCCGAATATTCAAAATTCGACTTGTCGAATGTGAATAAGGAAATACTGAAGAAATGGCAAGACGGCGACGTCTTCCACAAGAGTCTTGAAATCCGCGAGGGTCATCCTTCTTTCGTATTCTACGAAGGACCGCCTTCTGCTAACGGCATGCCGGGTATTCACCATGTCATTGCCCGTTCGATTAAAGATATTTTCTGTCGTTACAAGACCATGAAAGGTTACAAAGTAAACCGCAAAGCAGGCTGGGATACTCACGGACTGCCGGTGGAATTGGGCGTAGAAAAATCATTAGGTATTACCAAAGAGGATATTGGCAAAAAGATTTCGGTAGCCGATTATAATGCTGCTTGTCGTAAAGATGTCATGAAGTTCACCAAAGAATGGACTGACCTGACTCAGAAAATGGGATATTGGGTAGATCTGGAAAACCCGTATATCACTTACGACAACCGGTATATTGAAACCTTATGGTGGTTGTTGAAGCAGCTTTACAACAAAGGTCTTTTATACAAAGGCTATACCATTCAACCGTACTCTCCAGCTGCAGGAACAGGATTAAGTTCTCACGAACTGAATCAACCTGGATGTTATCGGGATGTAAAGGATACAACAGTTGTTGGCCAATTCAAGATGAAAAATCCGAAGCCAGAAATGGCCCAGTGGGGAACTCCCTATTTCATCGCCTGGACTACTACGCCTTGGACTTTGCCATCCAACACCGCACTTTGTGTAGGCCCAAAGATTGATTACGTAGCCGTACAAACTTACAATGGATATACGGGAGAAAAAATAACTGTGGTTTTGGCAAAACCGCTCCTTTATGCTCACTTCAATAAGAAAGCCGAAGGAATCGCTCTTGAAGACTACAAACCGGGTGATAAACTGATTCCATTCAAGGTTGTCGGCGAATACAAAGGAACGGATCTAGTCGGCATGGAATACGAACAGCTGATTCCATGGGTAAAACCGGTAGAAGCAACCGAGGATGGCTGGAAAGAAGCTTCAGCCAAAGCATTCCGTGTAATTCCTGGAGATTACGTAACAACAGAAGATGGTACAGGTATCGTACATATCGCTCCGACATTTGGTGCAGATGATGCCAACGTAGCTAAAGCTGCAGGAATTCCGTCTTTGTTCATGATCAACAAGAAGGGCGAAACCCGTCCAATGGTTGATTTGACAGGAAAGTTCTATTTGCTGAATGAACTGGACGAAAAATTCGTTGCTGAATGCGTAGATGTTGAAAAATATAAAGAATACGAAGGCCGCTGGGTAAAGAACGCTTATGACCCGCAGTTTACAGTAGATGGCAAATATGATGAAAAGGCAGCACAGGCTGCAGAATCATTAGACATCTACATTTGCATGAAGATGAAGCAAAATAACCAGGCTTTCAAGATTGAAAAGCATGTACACAACTATCCGCATTGCTGGCGTACAGACAAACCGGTGCTGTATTATCCGCTGGATAGCTGGTTTATCCGCTCAACAGCCTGCAAGGACCGGATGATAGAACTCAACAAGACAATCAACTGGAAACCGGAATCTACCGGAACAGGCCGCTTCGGCAAATGGCTGGAGAACCTGAACGACTGGAACTTGAGCCGTTCTCGTTATTGGGGTACTCCACTTCCTATCTGGCGCAGTGAGGAAGGCGAAGAAATATGTATCGGTTCAGTGGAAGAACTGTACAACGAAATCGAGAAATCTATCGCCGCAGGCTTCATGACTGAAAACCCATATAAGAAATTAGGTTTTGAGCCGGGTGTTTACACGAAAGAAAATTACGAAAAGATAGACCTGCACCGTCCGTATGTAGACGACATCACGTTGGTATCACCGTCAGGCAAACCGATGAAACGTGAGAGCGACCTGATCGATGTATGGTTTGATTCGGGAGCTATGCCTTATGCTCAGTTGCATTATCCGTTCGAAAATAAAGAACTGGTAGACAACCGCACTTACTACCCGGCCGATTTCATTGCCGAAGGTGTAGACCAGACTCGTGGCTGGTTCTTTACGCTGCATGCTATCGCTACAATGATCTTTGACAGCGTGGCCTACAAAGCGGTAGTATCTAACGGACTGGTACTCGACAAGAACGGAAACAAGATGTCTAAACGTCTGGGTAATGCAGTCGACCCGTTTGCTACTATCGAAAAATACGGATCCGATCCGTTACGTTGGTACATGATTACCAATGCTTCTCCATGGGATAACTTAAAGTTCGACATTGAAGGCGTAGAAGAAGTCCGTCGCAAGTTCTTCGGTACATTATATAATACGTATTCATTCTTCGCCCTGTATGCGAATGTGGATGGATTTAATTACTCACAGCCGGATATCGAATGGAACAAGCGTCCGGAAATTGACCGTTGGATTCTGTCATTACTTAATTCACTGATTAAGGATGTAGACAACTACTTAGACAACTATGAACCAACCCGTGCCGGACGTGCCATCTCTGATTTTGTCAACGACCATTTAAGCAACTGGTATGTTCGCCTGAACCGTAAACGCTTCTGGCAAGGTGGACTGACAGATGATAAACTGTCAGCTTACCAGACATTGTATACCTGCTTGGAAACAGTGGCTAAGCTGATGGCTCCAATCGCACCGTTCTATGCAGATCAGTTGTTCTGTGATTTAATTGCAGCTACAGGACGTGAAAATGTTTATTCTGTACATTTGTCAAACTTCCCGGTATGCCACGAAGAACAAATTGACAAGAATCTGGAAGAACGTATGCAAATGGCCCAAACCATATCTTCCATGGTATTGGCATTACGCCGTAAAGTCAACATCAAGGTGCGTCAGCCGTTGCATGTCTTGATGGTACCGGTATTGGATGAACATCAGAAAGAAAGTATTGAAGCCGTAAAATCACTTATCCTAAGCGAAGTGAACGTAAAGGATATGAAGTTTGTAGATAATACAGCAGGTATCCTGGTAAAACGTATCAAACCGGACTTTAAGAAACTTGGCCCGCGTTACGGCAAGATCATGAAAGCCTTGGCGGCTGCCATCCAGCAGATGAGCCAAGAAGATATCAATGCCTTCGAAAAAGCAGGTACGTTCACCTTACAGGTAGATGGTCAAGATGCCGTATTGGAAAGAACAGACGTTGAAATCATTTCCGAGGATATTCCTGGCTGGCTGGTTGCTAACGAAGGCCGTCTGACGGTAGCACTTGATATTACGGTAACAGATGAACTGAAGAAAGAAGGCCTTGCCCGTGAATTAGTAAACCGTATTCAGAACTTACGTAAGAGCAGCGGTTTCGACATAACAGACAAAGTAAACATTACGATTGCGTCTTCACCAGAAATGGATGGAGCTGTTACGGCTTACAAAGATTATATTACTTCGCAAGTCCTTGCCAATAGTCTTACTATAACAACAGAACCGATTGCAGATGCTACTGTTCTCGATTTTGAAGACTTTACATTACCTGTAAAAGTTGAAAAGATATAGTCTGACAAATAAGGTAAACTACAGATGAAAATATCAGACCGACTCATTAAATTACGGTAAAACATCTATCTGAGGGCGAGGAAAGGAATGAAATCCCCGCCCTCACTCATTTTTCTTTACAAAAATGTGCATGATATAATAATTATATTATCTTTGCCGACAAATCGGTTAAGAATGACTCATTCGAGACCATTCTATCATAAAAAATCAAGATGTTAAACTTAAAATTAAATTTGCCATGGCAGAAAAGACAAGATACTCAGATGCGGAACTCGAAGAATTTCGAGCCATCATATTAGAAAAGCTGGAAATAGCAAAACGAGATTATGAAATGTTGAGATCGGGTGTTACTAATTCTGACGGGAATGATGTAGCTGATACATCACCTACATTCAAAGTCCTGGAAGAAGGTGCCACTACCCTTTCCAAAGAAGAAGCCGGCCGACTGGCACAGCGACAAATGAAATTCATTCAGAATTTACAGGCGGCGTTGGTACGTATCGAAAACAAGACGTATGGTATTTGCCGTGAGACAGGAAAACTAATTCCAAAAGAAAGACTGCGGGCCGTACCTCACGCAACATTAAGTATTGAAGCAAAACAAGGAGGCGCTAAATAAATGAAATATTCAAAAGGAAAAGGAGCAGTATGCATCGTAATACTGCTCCTTCTTTTAGACCAAATCTTGAAAATTTGGATTAAGACACATCTGGAACTACATGAAAGCATCGAGATTACCCCTTGGTTTTATCTCTGCTTCACAGAAAATCCAGGTATGGCTTTTGGTATTGAAGTCATCGGTAAACTGTTCTTATCCATCTTCCGTATTGTTGCCGTTGGATTTATCGGATATTATCTATATTCCCTCGTAAAAAAGAATTACCCATTTGGATTCATTGCCTGTATCTCATTGATTCTGGCGGGAGCTATCGGTAACATAATAGATTCCATTTTCTACGGAGTCATTTTCGACCATAGTTATGGGCAAGTAGCAACACTTTTCCCGGAAGGAGGCGGATATGCAGGCTGGTTGCATGGAAAAGTTGTAGACATGTTCTATTTCCCATTGATCGAAACGACATGGCCTGATTGGTTACCCATTTGGGGTGGACAAGAGTTTGTCTTTTTCCGTCCGATATTCAACCTGGCTGATTCAGCCATTTGTGTCGGAGTTTTTCTCCTTTTAATATTCTATAGAAATACTTTGTCTAAAAGTTTAGGCAACGAAGAAAGAAAATAATATGTATAAGCACTGGTTCATATATGGATTGACATCTTTATGCGCATTATCTGCCTGTAGCCCGGTTCCCGACAATATTCTTTCTCAAAATGAGATGCGGGCTGTTTTAGCGGATATGCAAATAGCCGAAGCTATCATCAACGGAGATCAGGAAACATATAAAGATGATGCAAAAAAGTTAGCTCTATATGAATCTGTCTTTCATAAATATCATATTACTCAAGCAGAATACGACAGTTCGCTGACCTGGTATGCACAAAACCTGGATATCTATATGAGGGTTTACAATCTGGTCAGCGAAGATATTGATGATCGGATTCATAACCTGGGAGATGTTGAACGGATAGAAGTGGATACCCAAAAGAATGATTCAGTTGACATCTGGTCAAGAAGAACGTATCTGACCTTCTCTCCTAAATCACCTTTTAATGGGACAACATTCAATATTGAACCAAAAGAATCCTATCCTCCCGGAAGTACCTTCACTCTGGGAATGAATGTTTGGGGTATATCACAGAAGGATAAGAATAAGCCTCAAATTCGTATTTGCCTAGATCAGGGAGATACGACACTGGTGATTAATGATCAGATTATGCGGGATGGATATCACCAGACAAAGCTTAAAAGTGTAGCAACAAAACGTATAAAGCGTGTATATGGATTCATCTATCTGAACAATCACGATATGGATTATTATAAAATCTATACAGACAGCATTTCTCTTATGCGCTACAACTACAAGTCTATAGGATTTGAAAGTGCCAAGGATATCAAACCAAAAGAAAATTAATCTTTTTACAGCGAACTATGTCACGTTGGGCTGCTCATTTTGTGATCGTCGGAGAAACCATATATCGTATGCACTGCTTGGAAATGGCATCAAGCGGTGATCTGCAAGAGATATTTCCGTTAACAGAAGAAATAGCTGGAACGTCTTTTCTTGATGGAGTATTATTGGCTGTAACAGCTTCCTCTGTACTAACAGAAAAAGAGATCTCCCAACTGTTATGGCGTAAAAAGATATCTGAATATCCTATGCTGTTATCCTATTTACAGCAACAATCATTTGTGGCCCCTGCACTTGGAGAAAAGATTCGACTATTTCACATCCAACTTCATCCGCTCACGGCGTCTGAACTCAGCACAAACAACAGCCGTAGCAATTGCCACATTGAGTGATTCAGCCGTCTCTCTATACGACGGATAATTAGGAATATAAAGTCTTTCACTTACAAGTTCTCCGATTTCTGGCCGGATACCGTTTCCTTCGTTTCCCATCAGAACAATCCCCTGAGACGTAAGTGTACGTTCATACATATTTTCTCCATCCAAGAAAGTTCCATAAACAGGAACTGCTTGTTCCTTGCAATTAGTTAAATAAGCTGTCAGATCTGTATAATAGACTTTTACATGAGCCAAAGCCCCCATTGTCGCCTGAACAACTTTAGGATTAAATACGTCAACTGTATCTTTACTACAGACAATATGCTCAATTCCGAACCAGTCAGCCAATCTAACAATCGTACCTAAATTTCCCGGATCCTGAATACCGTCTAAAGCCAAAACAAGCTCTTTAAGCGGAGACACCTCTTCAATATGCCAATCAGGCATATTGAAAACTGCTAAAACATCTTGTGGATTCTTCAGGAAACTGGCTTTAGCCACATCATCCTCATCTGCAACAATTAGTTCTTCAGCAGAAATATCTCCTTGCGTTGCCATCCAACAAGGCTTGGCCAATAGCAACTTACAGGAGAAATAAGGAAGCATATCTGCCACCAGCTTATTCCCTTCTGCAACAAAAACGCCTTCTGAAATCCGATTTTTCTTTAATTCCAGAGAATGAATATATTTTATTTTGTTTTTACTTAGCATATTCCATATTTTAGATTCGCAAAAATAGAGAAATATTCTGCAAATTCAACTATTTTTGTAGTTCAAAACAAATTTGAATGAAGGAGTTCCTGCGATATATATTGTATACATTGACAAGTATACTTGTATTAAACGGATGTAGTTCAACCAAATTCGTTCCGGATAATCAATATCTATTGGACAAAGTCGAAATTATTTCAGACAATGAGCAATTTAAACCAGCCGATCTGAAAGAATATCTGCAACAACGTCCCAATTTCAAAGTATTCGGATTAATGAAATGGCAGCTATATCTGTATAACTGGTCTGGAAAGAACGAAAACAACTGGTTCAATAAACAGTTTCGCCGTATGGGAGAAGCTCCTGTTCTTATGGATACAACACTGATTACTCTATCAGAAAAAGAGCTTCACCTATTCCTCGTCAATAAAGGATACATCAATGCCCAGGTTACTCATTCCATTGATACAAGCAAGTACAAAAAAGCTACTGTGACTTATACAATCAAATCAAATGAGCCTTACCGTATACGAGATTACCAAATGCGGCTCAACGATCCAGTAATAGACAGCATTGCTCGTATCAAACCTCGAAAGCATTCATGGCTTTCGACAGCCTTTCATTCATCTTCTGATGAATATACATCTTTGATACAAGATAGTATTTTATTTGATCGTGACATATTGGACCAAGAGCGGGAACGAATTACTAAATTACTTCGCTACAGGGGTTATTATGGTTTCAATAAAGAATATCTGACTTATTTGGCAGATAGTTCTTTCCGGAAAAATGTAGTAGACCTTGAAATGTATCTGAAACCATACCGTAAATTATTACCTGATGGAAACATTCAAGAAATGCCTCATCGGCCTTATTATTTAAATAAAATTACGATTTTATCGGATTATGATCCTTTAAAACCGGAAAAAGAAAATGCTCTTCAACTCACAGATACCTTGTATCAGAATCATATTGAAATTATATATGGGAAAAATGGTCGGTTTATCAGACCATCTGTACTGGCTCGCTCTGTCTATCTCGCTCCTGGCAGACTATACAATGAACGCTCTGTTGAACAGACCTATTCTTCTTTTGCCCGTTTGCGAGCTTTAAAAAACATAAATTTGCGCTTTCAGGAATTTGAGGAAAATGATTCTTTGAAATTGAATTGCACCATTCTTACATCTCCGAGTAAACTACAGGGTTTCGGAGTTGATTTGGAAGGGACAAACTCTGCCGGTGACCTTGGATTTGCGTCAAGTATCAATTACCAACATCGAAATTTATTTAAAGGTTCGGAAGCCTTTACCGCTAAAATCAGAGGGGCTTATGAAAATTTAGGGTCATCATCAGATAATAGTGTAGGAAATTATTGGGAAATAGGAGCAGAAACCGGACTTACATTCCCCCATTTCTTATTTCCTTTCTTAAGTGACAGAATAGCCAGACGTTTAAGAGCAACAACAGAATTCAAAGTAAGCTACAGTTTCCAAACTCGTCCAGAGTATCAACGCGCGATTTTGTCTGGTGGATGGAATTATATTTGGCAAGACCGGTTCAATACCCAAGCGAAACATGTATTCAAATTGATCGATATTGACTATGTGCATTTGCCTAAAATGGATCGAGCGTTTGCTGACAGTTTGCCTGAATCAACCCGATTATATAACTTTACGGATCAATTTGTATTAGGGACTGGCTATACATACTCTTTTAGCAACTATGTACCACAAAATAAATTAAGGAATACACATTCTTTTCGCTTTTCCTTTGAAATGGCTGGTAACTTACTGTATGGTATTTCAAAGCTCACTCATCAAGGGAAGAATTCGGATGGTATGTATGAATTGTTCGGCATCCCATATTCTCAATTCACCAAAGTAGATTTTGATTTTAGCAAAAGCATGGCAATCGACGCCCGCAATAAAGTAGCTTATCATATTGGTGTAGGCGTGGGTTATCCATATGGTAATACAAGAAAACTCCCCTTTGAGCGTAGTTATTTCTCAGGAGGAGCCAATAGTGTCCGTGGTTGGTCCGTCCGTTCACTTGGCCCGGGTAGCATGGGTATGGAATATGCAGGAACATTTGCCGATCAAATCGGAGATATTCGCTTGGATTTGAATTTGGAATACCGAACTAAATTATTCTGGAAATTCGAACTCGCAGCCTATGTTGATGCCGGTAATATATGGTTATTCCATAACGATCCGGACCATCCAAACGGAAATTTTGACTTTTCCCGATTTTATAAGGAAATCGCTGTATCCTACGGATTAGGCTTACGTCTCGATTTTGATTTCTTCTTACTACGCTTCGATACAGGTATGAAAGCATATGATCCTCAACAAAGAGGAAGTGATCGTTGGGCAATCAAAAATCCGAACTTCCATGTGTCCGACGGAAACTTTGCATGGCATTTTGCTGTCGGCTATCCATTCTAATAACCAACTCGTGTGATTTTAAAATGTCTTCAGCTCTTGGTAAAGACGTTGCACAGGTAAACCCATGACATTATAGAAACTTCCAGAAATACTTTCAACCCCGACATAACCAATCCATTCCTGTATTCCATAAGCCCCAGCTTTATCAAAAGGTTTATATTTGTCAACGTAATAAATAATCTCTTCATCATTTAAAGAGGCAAAACGGACAGATGAAGTAACAGAGAAAGTTAATTGTTTTTTCGTCGTTGTCAAACAAACACCTGTCACCACATGATGTTCATGTCCAGATAAACTACGTAACATTTGAATCGCTTCTGCCCTATTTTTTGGTTTTCCTATTACAGCATTTCCATTCCAAACAATCGTATCAGCAGTAATCAAAAGCATAGTATCATCCAATGATGATAAATAAGCTTCTGCCTTTTGTTTAGACAGAAAAACTGGTATTTCCTGAGGGTCTAATGTCTCCGGATAATTTTCTTCCAGTCCAGGAATCACTTTTACATTAAATTTAATATCCAATCCAGATAAGAGCTCTTTTCTCCGTGGAGAATTAGAGCCCAAAATGATTTTATATTTTGATAAGTTCTCCAACATGCCTTTCTCTACTTGTCTTTGTAAATAATCCAAAACTATATAAATTACCACCCAAATGCTTCTCCTTGCATCCAGCGTCCCTGAGCTTTCATCGCTTGTTCGATCAAATCACGGGCTATCCCGTCGCCACCATTTTTCTGACAAATATATTTTGCTATCTTCTTAATCTCAGGCGCTGCATCTGCAGGTGCTACAGGAAGTCCTACTTTACACATTACTTCATAATCAGGAATATCATCTCCACAATATGCAACTTCTTCCGGCTTTAGCCCTGTTTTCTGCAAGAAATCGTAATAATCGTGTATCTTAACTGCACTGCGCATGTAAATATAACGAACTCCTAAACGCTCAAAACGAATACGTACAGCTTCCGTATATCCACCAGTGATAATAGCTACGTCATATCCCATTTTTACAGCTAGTTGCAAGGCATAGCCATCTTTTATATTTACAGTTCTCATCGGATCACCATCAGGTGACAAGGGAATGACTTCACGCGACAACACTCCATCTACATCAAATACAAAAGCTTTTATCTTTCTCAAATCATAATTGATTGTACTCATATCATTGTTGTTTATTATGGATACTCTGACTTAATAAACGATACAAAGTCTGCACCGCAGAATCATCAGCCAACATAGCCAAATGCTTATTAATGATGTTTTCATCATATCGAATAGCAGGTCCCGTCTGTGCTTCTCGAGCAGGCATCTCATGTATTTTTGAAGCTGTTTCATCTATCAGTGGGAACAGGTAATCACGAGATAATCCTTCTTTCTGCAGTATTTCTTCTGCCAATGCATAAATGTGATTTGTAAAGTTACAAGCAAAAACAGCTGCTAAGTGTAAAGAACGCCGCTTCTCAGAAGAAAGTTCACACACATTACCTGACAAACGACGAGCCAAACCTTCCAACAAATCTTTATCTTCTTTACGATAACATTCAATAAACAACGGTATACCCTCAAAAGATATTTTTCTGCTTTTTGAAAATGTCTGTAAAGGATATAAAACGCCATAACGCTCAGTTAAACCTGAAAAAACAGATATGGGCATACTGCCAGATGTATGTAACCACAACCCATTATTGGAAGGAATCGAACAAATAACAGATTCCAATGCCTGATCTTTCAAAGCAAACAGATATATATCTGCATCATTTCGTATATGAGAAAGATCTGCTGTATAATCACATTGTAAGCGAGTAGCCAATACTTGTGCATGGATTTCAGTATGACTAAACACCTGTATTATTTCCATATCGGCAAGAGAAGCTATGGCTACAGACAAATGGGTGGCAACATTACCCGCCCCTATAACAACAACTCTCATGCCTCGTCTTTTTCTTGTTTTTCGTCTGGTAACTGATATGTGCCCAAATGTATTTTCTCCCACTGCAATCGGGATTCATCAAAAGGTTTACTAGGTTGTTCCTTATAACCAAAACCAATGATCGATAACACTTCTAATTGATATGGGATGTTCAGTAAACCTCGGATATATTGTGAAGCATCTTCTTCCTGCTCAGTCTGTCTGTTTCGGATCTGACACCAACAGCTGCCTAAGCCTAAATCTTCAGCCTGTAACTGCATAAAAATAGAAGCAATAGAAGCATCTTCTATCCAAACATCACTCTCCATCACATTTGCCAAAACAACTACTGCTAAAGCACATCCTTCTATGAAGGCAGCACCATGAGGTTTGCATCCCGCCAACTTCTTCAGCATCTCCTTATCCTCTACTACTACAAACTGCCACGGATTTTTCCGTTTTGAGGCAGGAGCCATCAAAGCAGCTTTCAAAATAGAAGCCACCTGATCCGGATTCAACAACTGACTGGTAAATTTTCGTGTACTTCTTCTATCCTTAATCAATGATGCGAAGTTTTTCATATACTCTTTATTCTGCTTAATAATTCTTATGCGACAAAGATAATATGAATCGGGCATATATTTACAAAAAGCCTTTCGTATTCGTAAGAACTTGATTGACTTGAGAGGCATAACATTCCCCTATAGGCAAAAGGATCGATGTCTTTTCCAATTGGATATAATTTTTAGTAAATCGTTCAACTTTCTTGACCGAAATTACATACGAACGATGAATACGCAGGAAAGAATTAACAGGCAACATCGCCTGAATTGTTTTTAAGTTAGTATGTGATAAAACATAACCGCCACTCTCACGAAAGATTTTGGTATAGTTTCCTAAAGCTTCTATATATAGAATATCCTCCAATGCAATACTGACATTACTATATTCCTGCTTGACAACCAGACAATCGGGAACAGTTGCTGGACGAATGTCTAATCTACGGATCGCCTTTTCGACGGCTACCTCAAAACGATCATAAGCAAAGGGTTTATGCAAAAAATCAACAGCGTCGAGATTAAAGCCGTCGAGAGCATATTGGGCATGAGCAGTTGTGAAAATAAAGCAGCATTCGCGTGGTAACGAATTAGCTATCTCCAACCCACTGATACTATTCATTTGAATATCCAAGAATACCAAATCAGGCTTCCGCCGGCGGATTTCTTCCAACCCGACATGCGGTTCACTGTAAGTAGTCAGTTCCATTCCACCTTTACGGCGACAAAATTGCTCAATGACCAACAATGCCATCGGTTCATCATCTATGGCTATGCATGAAATTGTCTTCATTGTAATTGAATTGTTAAATGTGTTTTGTATAAATTCCCTTCCGCTCCTACATATAATTTATACCGGCCAGGATAAAGCAAATCCAACCGTTTCCTGCAATTGGCTATCCCTATAGTTGGTTTGTTCTCCTCTCGTATTCGCATAATCTGATTCTCTGTTTCAAAATATAGAGTGCCTTTATTCAAACGAATATGAATATGAATCACACAATCAACTTCCGATGAAGTTCCATATTTAAAAGCATTCTCCACAAATGTAATGAGTATCATCGGCGGAACAGGAGTCTGTTCATTATCAGCCTCAACCGTCAGATCCACCTGCGTATGCCTATTTAGTCGCAATGATTGTAACTCAACGTATTGCCTGATATATTCAATTTCTTGCCCCACAGGAATAGTTTCCATGTGAATTTGAGTGTACATATAACGAAGAATATTGGAAAATTTCACAAAAGCTGATTCAGTCTTCTCTGAACCAGATAAAACCAAAGCATATAAGGTGTTTAACGTATTAAAGAGAAAATGAGGATTAATCTGAGCCTTGTAAAGTGCCAGCTCTGCTTTATTTTTCTCTACTTCTATTTCTTGTCGGGAAAGAATTTGCCTGAACAGTTCAAATGTAAGCTCAATAGCCAAAGAAAATCCGGTTACCATCAAAAAGAAAAACCAAATAGTTTGCGTTCGCATATGTATACGGGTATCTATCGTCTTCGCTGTACTGGTATTCCAAACTGAAGGATAAGGGAAATAGGTAAGTCCTACTGTTAATCCAATCAAAACAAACATCAGTAACACAATATGCAAATATTTCTTCTCCATAAAAAGTTTAGGTAAACAGGCCTTTCGATAGACGAAATAAAGCATATATACGTAAATAATAAGTGCTATCAGAAATGCCGTATTGCTCACAATCCAGCGGTCAACAGGCAACAGCATAATAACCAAAGGCATAATGAGCAGACAAAACAATAAATCTACATAAAGTGAAATATGATCATTCTTCATGGTAAACTATTTTTCACTACAAAGATACATGATTTAGGAAATAGATGGTTGTACGTTCTACGTTTGTTCGTCACTACATTCCCGGCATTCATCACCACTTAATCTGAAAATTCATTCATTCTATATATGTTTGTAATGTAGCAAACACGACAAAATATAAACACTATACATTATGAAGATGAAGACGAGTATGTTCCTCATGCTATGTAGCATGTCGCTGTTGTGTGCATGTGGAGAAAAAAAGCAGACAATGCCTGGTGAAAAGTACAAAACACTGACTGTAGAGACCAGTAATCAGACCTTACAATCTATGTATCCAGCCTCTTTACGCGGACAACAATCGGTAGAAATTCGTCCGCAAGTGAGCGGAACCATCACTAATATTCTAATCAATGAAGGAGACTTAGTACGAAAAGGACAAGTATTGTTCATCATTGACCAAGTTCCATATAAAGCTGCTTTGGAAACAGCTCTTGCCAATGTAAAAAGCGCTGAAGCCAAATTACAGACAGCCCGCCTGACATCCAACAGCAAAGAAGAATTATTCAAAGAAAACATCGTATCAGATTTCGACCGGCAGACGGCTCGTAACCAATTACTCGAAGCCGAAGCTGTATTAGCACAAGCCAAAGCTGAAGAGACCAACGCCAGAAATAATCTGTCATACACTGAAGTAAAGAGCCCAGTTGACGGTGTAGCCAGTATGATTCCATACCGTATCGGGGCTTTAGTTGACAGCAATATCTCTGAACCGCTTGTTACCGTATCTGATGATTCACAAATCTATGCTTATTTTTCAATGGCAGAAAGCCAAATGCTCGATCTCATCCAACAATATGGATCTTTGGAAGAAGCCAAAGAAAAGATGCCAGCTGTGAATCTGACATTAAGTAATGGTCAAATTTACAACTACGAAGGACGTATTGATGCCATCAGTGGTACAGTAGATGAAGGAACAGGCGTAGTGAGTCTACGTGCCACTTTCCCTAACGCAGGCCATTTACTGCGGAATGGAGGTAGTGGAACCATATCAGTCCCTATAGTGCATAAAAACTGTATAGTTATTCCTCAAGCAGCTACCTATGAACTACAGAATCGAGTTTTTACATGGAAAGTTGTTGATGGAAAAACGCAATCAGCCCCCATTACTGTCTATAAGTATAATGACGGAAAAACCTACATCGTCCTTTCCGGTTTATCTGAAGGCGATATGATCATTGCCGAAGGAGCGGGTCTAATGCGCGAAGGCACAGCCGTTAATACTGAATTATCATCCGAACCCATAAAATAAGCACGCCTTATGAAGATCAGAACATTTATTGACCGCCCTATCTTGGCGAGTGTCATTTCAGTGCTTATCCTGCTATTAGGTATAATCGGTCTTACCCAATTGCCAATCGAACAATTTCCGGAAATCGCTCCTCCGACAGTCAGTGTATCGGCTACCTATACAGGAGCGAATGCTGAAACCGTACAAAAGAGTGTGATCGTACCTTTGGAAGAAGCTATTAATGGCGTAGAAAATATGATGTATATGACCTCTACTGCTTCTAATAGTGGTTCTGCGCGTATTACCATTTATTTCCGGCAAGGGACAGATCCTGATATGGCAACTGTCAACGTACAAAACCGTATCGCTACAGCACAAGGTTTGTTACCAGCCGAAGTTACCAAAAGTGGCATCAACGTACGAAAGCGACAAACCAGTAATATAAAACAATTGGCTGCTTATAGCCCAGATGATTCTTTTGATCGATTATTTCTAACCAACTACATGAAAATCAATATCGAGCCCCGACTATCTCGCATTGCCGGAGTAGGTGATGTCAGTGTTTTTGGTGATGACTATGCGATGCGGATTTGGCTCGATCCAAACAAGATGAAAAAATACGGATTGATGCCTAGTGATATTTCAACCGTACTTGATGAACAAAATTTGGAAGCACCAACCGGTACGTTAGGAGCAGAATCTGACAATACATTCCAATACGTATTGAAATACCGTGGACGCTATGAACAAGAAGTGGATTATGAGAACCTCGTCATCAAATCGCTTCCCAACGGAGAAATTCTTCGTTTAAAAGATGTAGCAACCATTGAATTAGGTGCCAGAGGATATAATTATATAGGCGAAGTTAACGGCCATCCAGGTTGTAACATTATGATCGCTCAGACATCCGGTTCGAATGCCAATGAAATCATTGAAGAAATAGACCGCACTATTGCCGAAATCTCAAAGACTTTACCTAAAGGAATTAAGATCGTGGACTTAATGAGTACGAAAGACTTTCTTGATGCTTCCATCAAAAGCGTTATCAAGACATTGATCGAAGCCATTATCTTAGTTGTCCTTGTAGTTTATATTTTCCTGCAAAATATGCGTTCTACCTTTATTCCCGCCTTGTCTATCATTGTATCTTTGATAGGAACTTTTGCTTTCCTTTCCATAGTCGGGTTTAGTCTGAATATGTTGACTCTATTCGCTTTAGTACTGGTTATAGGAACCGTAGTAGACGACGCTATTGTGGTGGTTGAAGCTGTCCAGGCCAAGTTTGACGAAGGATATAAATCCTCCTATCTGGCAACTATCGATGCTATGGACGGTATTACTTCGGCTTTGGTAACAACCACATTCGTATTCATGGCTGTATTCATCCCGGTAAGTTTTATCGGAGGAACCACAGGAACATTCTATACTCAGTTCGGACTGACAATGGCAGCTGCCGTAGCCATCTCCTTGCTGAATGCGTTGACATTAAGTCCTGCCCTTTGTGCCCTCATCATGACACCTCACCAAACCGAAGGTGGAAACAAAATGAGTTTTTCTTCCCGTTTCCATGTTGCTTTTGATACAGCATTCCATCGTCTGGTCGTGAAATACAAAGTAGCCGTACTATTTATGTTAAAACGAAAATGGCTGGCCGCATCCTTATTAGTCGTGGCTTGTGCTGGACTTGTTATATTGATGACAACAACCAAGACCGGATTGGTTCCCAAAGAAGATATGGGTACAGTGTTTGTTGATGTCAGAACTTCTCCAGGTAATAGTTTACAGGAAACAAAAGTAATTATGGACGAAGTAGATAGTTGTATACGTTCCATTCCTCAAATTAAATACTACTCCAATGTAACGGGAAACTCTCAGTTGAGCGGACAGGGAGCTTGTAACGGTATGTTCACAATCCGCTTAAAAGATTGGGATGAACGAACGCAAAAGGAAGATGCCATCGATGAGATTATAGACGAGATTCACCGACGTACAGCAGCCATTTCCAGTGCAGACATCATGGCTTTCACTCGTCCTATGATTCCAGGTTACGGCGTCAGCAGTGGTTTCGAAATCTACGTACAAGACCAAAAAGGAGGAACAACCGCTGATCTATTAAAATATACCCGCCAGTTAATTGACGCACTGAATAAACGCCCGGAAATTGCCAGAGCTACTACTTCTTTTGATACAAAATTTCCACAGTATCTTGTAGAGGTAGATGCCGCAGTTTGTAAACGAAATGGAGTTTCACCCTCAGATGTTTTAAGTACATTATCCGGATATATCGGAGGTAGTTATGCATCTAACATGAACCGTTTTTCCAAACTCTATCGCGTCATGGTACAGGCATCACCCGAATTTCGTCTGGATACAAAAGCTCTACATAATATATATGTACGGAATAGTTCTGGCGAAATGACACCTATCAATCAATATTTGAAACTAACCCGCATCTACGGCTCTGAGATTCTGACGCGCTTCAATCTTTTCTCGGCTATTCAAGTCAATGGAACACCAGCAACCGGTTATAGTTCCGGACAGGCAATCCAAGCTGTAAAGGAAGTAGCAGCACAAATTTTACCAACTGGTTACGGTTATGAATTTGGTGGTATGTCACGCGAAGAATCCAATACAGGAAATACGACTACTCTTGTATTCGTGATTTGCGTAGTATTTATCTACCTGATTCTTTGTGCTCTTTATGAGAGTCTGTTTGTTCCGATGGCCGTAATTCTTTCTGTACCTTTCGGATTGGCTGGAAGTTTTCTCTTTGCTAAGATGTTTGGGTTGGAAAACAATATTTATTTGCAGACAGGACTGATTATGTTGATCGGCTTACTTTCCAAGACAGCAATCCTGCTTACTGAATATGCTTCCGAACGCCGTCATCACGGCATGAGTATTATTCAGGCAGCCATTTCGGCCGCTCAAGTTCGCTTGCGACCGATTCTGATGACTTCATTGACCATGATCTTTGGTATGTTACCTATGATGTTCTCAACCGGTGTTGGAGCCAATGGCAATATCTCTATCGGTGTAGGTACAGTTGGTGGTATGCTTATTGGTACAATTGCATTGCTGTTTATCGTACCACCGTTATTCATGGTATTCCAATATTTACAAGAGAAACTCATGCCTGCACGTCAGTTGCCACAACCTGAAAAAGAAACGAATAAAGGAGAATGATATATGAAAAAGATATTGTTATGCATATGGGGTATAATAACCCTAAGTAGCTGCCATATTTACCGGGCATATGAACGGCCGGATATAGCTGTTTCCGACAGTCTCTACCGCCAGTCTGTTCCAATTGCAGACACCACGTCATTAGCTTCACTTTCTTGGAAAGAGCTTTTTACTGATCCGCAATTACAACGGCTCATTGAAACAGGCCTTAACAACAATACAGATCTGGGGATCGCATATCTGAAAGTGAAAGAAGCAGAAGCACTACTGATGACTTCACGTCTGGCTTATCTTCCGGCTGTATCGTTCACACCGCAAGGTTCTGTCAGCAGTTTGGATGGGGCAAAAGCCACCAAGACTTATGACTTGGCAGTCTCGGCAGATTGGGAAATCGACATCTTTGGCAAGTTACTCAATGCCAAACGAGGTGCGAAAGCGGCTCTTGAACAAAGTGAAGCCTATCAACAAGCTGTACAAACTCAACTGGTCGCCACAATCGCCAACAGTTATTATAGTTTACTCATGTTAGACGAACAACTGCATATTACGCGACGTACAGCTGAAACCTGGAATGAAAATGTGCGGGCAATGAAGGCATTGAAACGTGCTGGACAAACGACGGAAATGGCAGTGGCACAAACTGAAGCCAATCAACTCTCTGTTGAATCTTCCATCCTTTCGCTTGAACAGCAGATCAATGAGATGGAAAATTCATTATCAACGCTATTAGGCATGAATCCGCAAGAAATTGGCCGTTCAACATTAGACGCTCAGGTCTTTCCCGACTCCATTTCAACGGGTGTACCTCTACAGCTGTTAAGCCGACGACCAGATATCAAGCAGAGTGAAGCTCAGTTAGCAACAGCCTATTATGCAACGAATGCGGCGCGTTCTGCTTTCTATCCGAATATTACATTAAGCGGATCGGCCGGCTGGACCAATGCCGGTGGTGCAGCCATTACCAATCCCGGACAATGGTTATTATCGGCGGGGGGGGCGGCGGGGCAGGCGGCGCATTTAATTCGAGGGGA
>ERZ780013.246-NODE-246-length-20943-cov-4.97032_pt1 | contig 20943 bp, 19 predicted proteins | sample MGYA00511178_ERZ780013 | MGnify/ENA primary metagenome ERZ780013 (study PRJEB29588, sample SAMEA2149568) | human gut metagenome | biome: human gut; feature: human-associated habitat; material: faeces | place: Denmark | collected 2008/2010 ... | reverse complement strand
GCGTTTCGAGCCGCCGACTATCCGCAGGTGTTTACAAACATGGTGCGGTCGTGGGGCGCCGAGTGGCAACAGCGGATGCCGTTCTACTGCATGATGGTGGCGCCCCACTCCACTCAACCGGCGGAATTGCGCATGGCGCAGATGGACACCTGGCTAAACTGCGGAATAAAGGATATCGGGCTGGCTACGGTCATTGACCGTGGCGACAGCCTCGACCTGCATCCTCGCGACAAACTGACTGCCGGAAAGCGGCTCGCTGCCTGGGTGCTGGCTAAAGAATACTCCGTCAAAGTGCCCTACATGGGTCCTTTGGCAAAGTCTTGCCAACGCAAGGGAAATGCCATTGTTGTGAAATTCAGCTACGCCAAAGGGCTGCGATGCAACGGCAACGCTGTCAACGACCTGCAAATCGCCGGAGCCGACGGCATATTCCATCCGGCAAGCGGCAGAGTTGCTGGAGGAAAGTTGGTCGTGACATGCGACAATGTGACAGAACCTGTGGCGGTGCGCTATTGCCAAAGCAATTATTGCGAAGGCAATCTATACAATTCCGACGACCTCCCGGCCTACCCGTTTGTCATGAAAATAGAATAGAAACCACGCCGGCTTTTAGTATTTTGACATATATATTAGGATTTTTTCAAGTGCATAATAATGCCCTGAAATCCATATTTGTCGCATTATTTTCATAACTTTGCAATTCAATATTTACTAAACAGAAGAATGTTAGAACAGATTATAGAACCGACACTGCTGACGCAGTTTAAGGAAGCCCTTGAAAATAGCGGAAATGTAGTGGTCACTTGCCACAAATCGCCTGACGGCGACGCTGCCGGCTCAAACCTGGCTCTGAAACTCATACTTGACAAACTTGGAAAGAAGGCAACCGTTGTCACCCCCGACAACGTGCCGGAAGACATGGCTTTCCTCCCTGGATATGACAACATCGTGTCGTTTGCCAAAGACCCGGAGATGGCTGCCGAGACAATCAACGCTGCCGACCTCATTTGCTGCCTCGACTTCAACGGATTGTCGCGCCTTGCTGATATGAGAGAGTTAGTCGCCAACGCAAAATGCAACAAGCTGATGGTTGACCACCACATAAACCCTGAGCCTATATGCAACCCGATTTTGTCATATCCGCAGATGACGTCGACTTGCGAACTGCTCTACCGCATACTTGTAGCCATTGGCTATTCAGACATGATCGACCTTGACGTGGCGACATGCATATATACGGGAATGATGACCGACACGGGCAACTTCTCATACAACTCCAACCACGCAGAGCTGTATATAATCGTTGCCGACCTCGTGCGACGCGGCGTCGACAAGGACCGCATCTACAAACTTACTCTCGGCACGAGCAGCGAGGCGCGCATGCGTCTAAACTGCTATGCCATAGCCGAAAAAATGCGTTTGTTCCCGTCCCACAAGGCTTCGCTGACAATTCTTGACAAGCGCGACCTGCGAAAGTTCAACTATCAAGTGGGCGACACGGAGGCTCTCGCCAACATGCCGCTTGCCATCCCTACGGTGGTATGGTCGGTTTTCTTCCGCGAGGAGCGTGGTTTTGTAAAAGTGTCGATGCGGTCGGAAGGCGACTTCCACGTAAACACTCTTTGCGCCAAATACTTCAACGGCGGAGGACACGCCAATGCCGCAGGAGGCGAATACCACGGCCCGCTGAAAGGTGCTATCGACACGTTCCACCAAATTTTGAGAGATTTAACTGAAAACAACGTTACTATATGAAAATAAGAAACTTCATACTGATGGCTCTGCCGATTGCATTGGCTCTGCTCGCATCGTGCAAGGATTCAAAAAGCTACTCCGAGTTGCTCGACGACGAGGAAAAATCCATAAATTCTTTCCTCGCGCACCAGAAGGTGCTGAAGCAGATTCCTGCCGACACGGTGTTTCAGACGGGTGCCGACGCGCCCTACTACCAAATTGACGACAACGGAAACGTTTACATGCAGGTGTTGAAGGCGGGCGACCGCACAAACAACAGGGCTCAGGAGGGCGAAACGATATATTTCCGCTTCGGACGCATAAGCATCAACCGCTGGAGCGCCGGATATGAGGATGCTCCTTCGGGCAACTTCGGCGACTTGTCATACAGCAGCACATCGTTCAGATTTTCCAACGAAGAAGCCAACTACGACTACACGAAATACGGCTACGGAGTTGTGTTGCCGCTGGTGTTTGTTGGCATCGACAGCGAAATCAACCTTCTGATAAAGAGCCGCAAGGGTCCATACTCGGAGATTGCCGACGTTGTGCCTTACCTCTACAATATCAGATATTTCAAAAGTAAAAACTAACAAACCATTACTTTATAATCATGTCACTTATAAAATCAATCTCTGGCATCCGCGGCACAATCGGTGGACCGGCAGGCGACGGACTGAGTCCGCTCGACATTGTGAAGTTCACTGCCGCATATGCTACATTCATCCGAAAATCAACAACTAAAAGCTCTAACACAATCGTTGTGGGTCGCGACGCTCGACTCTCTGGCGAGATGGTGAAGGACATCGTTGTCGGAACGCTAAACGGTATGGGTTTCGATGTCGTAAACATCGGCCTTGCCACTACGCCGACCACTGAATTGGCGGTGGTTTGGGGAAAAAATTTGGGAAAAGGCTTGCGGTGGCATCATCCTTACCGCCTCTCACAACCCTAAACAGTGGAACGCTCTGAAACTGCTCAACGAGAAGGGTGAATTCCTAAACGACGCCGAGGGCAAGGAAGTACTTGCCATCGCAGAGGCGGAATCGTTTACTTTCGCTGAAGTCGACAAACTCGGACACGAGTTTATCAACGACACCTATACACGCAAGCATATCGACAGCGTGCTCGACCTCGACCTCGTTGATGTTGAAGCTATCAAGAAAGCCAATTTTACTGTTGCCATCGACGCCGTAAACTCGGTTGGCGGCATCGTGATGCCTCAGCTGCTGCGCCGTCTTGGTGTCAAAAACGTGATTGAGTTGAACTGCGACCCGACAGGTAATTTCGCACACACTCCGGAACCTATTCCTGAGAACCTCACTCAGATTTCCGACCTCTTGAAAACTGGATGCGCCGACGTTGGTTTCGTTGTCGACCCCGACGTTGACCGTCTCGCAATCGTTATGGAAAACGGCGAGATGTTTGTCGAGGAATACACTCTCGTTGCTGTGGCCGACTACATCTTGTCAAAAACTCCGGGTGCTACAGTTTCAAACCTGTCGTCTTCACGCGCGCTCCGCGACGTGACAGAACGCCACGGATGCAAATACACAGCATCGGCAGTGGGCGAAGTCAACGTTGTCACTCAGATGAAAAACAGCGGAGCCGTTATCGGCGGGGGGGGGGGGGGGGGGGCCGGGGGTTTCATCTACCCTGCCAGCCACTACGGCCGCGACGCTCTCGTTGGCGTGGCTTTGTTCCTCTCTCTCCTTGCCCACAAAGGCAAAAAGGTGTCGGAGCTCAAGAAGGAGTATCCTCAATACTGCATCGCGAAAAACAAGATTCAACTCACACCCGACATCAATGTCGACGCAATCCTTGAGGCTGTTGAGAAAAAATATGCCAACGAGAAGGTGACAACAATCGACGGTGTGAAAATCGACTTCCCTGAATATTGGGTACACTTGCGCAAGAGCAACACGGAGCCTATCATCCGAATCTACTCTGAGGCGAAAACAATGGAGCAGGCCAATGCCATCGCTCAAGAAATAAAAAACGTGGTTTCTGAGATTACAGGCAAACCTTGCTAATATTCAGAGACTGACTCCTCAAAGCCCGTTGCCGCCACGGAGGGCACTGAGAAAGTCCCTTTGTAGGACACCGACCTGATTTAATCGGCACAGACCAAGTAAAAGGCTTGGATATGTGCCGATTTTTTGTACCTTTATCCCATATAGACAAGAATGATTGTCGTGTTTTTAGTGATCTGGCCAAATATAGGATGTGCTTGTCTTATGTCCGCCCCAGATAGGCTGGTGTCGATATCAACTCGTATCGGTATTTTCCGAAATCTTCTCCATCCTCAAAAAGCTCCAGTTGTCTGATTTGCTTTCTTGCAGCTTTAGAAAAGTTTCCTTTCAGAGAAAGCTTCTCAATCAGTGTTACTGGAGTTTTATAGGGCAATGTTATCTTCGTGTTGTCTTATTCAGAAAAATACGTTAAATTTGCAATATGATTTTGCCACATAGGAAAAATCTATTAATTTTGCACGCCAAAATTGTAGCGATTACTTTCTGATATGAAAATAGAATTTAAATCGACAAAAGCATGCAAATGCTATCAAGCATTTGTTGACGACCCAACTAACAGAACTAAGCGACGTGCGTTTGGCAAAATGTTTGGTGGAATTGAGGATGAAAGTGTAAAACTTCACAAACGTCTTCTCTCCTTTGCAGATGCTGGCGCGTACAATAAAATATATGGAAGTACAAGCAACTGCATAGAACTGAAACGTGGTGAGAAAAAAGATGACCCTCTAATATTAAAGACCCGTGTCACAGGAAGCTGGAGGAAATTTTTTCATCATATTACCACAGAGACAGGTGAGTTTCTATTAGTTAAAGATTGGAATGGAAATTTCAACGCAGTTAGTACTATATATGTCATAGATATTAATAATCACGACTATAAAGCAGTTTAAAATTATTATGGAACAGAAAGTTAATGTTATTAATCCTCTGGAATTACTCAACACAGTTGGGCAAGAGGTTGAATCTGTTTTTGCTGTCAAAGGCAAAAATGTCGTTGACTTTATGCCCATAGACAAGTTGAGAGCAAAAGTTAAGTTTTCAGAAAGAGAAATTGCTAAACTTTGTAAGATTCTCGGCCTGGATAATGAATTTGCCACATTCATTCGTAATTATCAGGAGGACTATGCACGCGAAAAGAAGAAAGCGGCTATATCGTTTAAAGTATCTAAGAAAGCGTTTACTAAATTAAAAAACATTCTTCCTTTACTTCGTAATGAATTTACCCAAGGAAGAGATAGGCTTGATGATATACTCGATTTTTTCGATGTGGATTCTGAAAATGAAATTTTCACCACTTCGAATAATTATGCAGCTTTATTCCGCCGTCAGAACAATGTTGAAGTAGACCCAGTCAATCTATATGCTTGGTTGCGAAGAGGTGAATTGGATTTCAAACGTATGAACCTACCTGAATATAACGAATCCGCATTGAAGAATTGGATTGCTTCAGGTGTTTGGAAACACCAAATTGAAAGTTCTGAATATTTCCACTCTCTTCCATCCGTTTTGGAAGCTTTTGGGGTGGCATTAGTTTTCGTGCCTTTTCTTCCAAAAACAGTATATGGTTGTGTTCGTTGGTTTGAAGGAAAACCTTTAATACAAGTTTCTGACCGTAATCGTGATTTAGCGACATGTTGGTTTACGTTATTCCACGAGTTAGGACATGTGCTTCTTCATCGCAATGAAGACATTTTGGAAGGTCAACTAAATGAAAGTAAAGCCAAGTTATCTAAAACAGAGAAAGAAGCGAACAAGTTTGCTAATCAATACCTTTTCAATGGTGACCACTTACGTAAAGCCGTTTTTGACAGAAAACGCAAGGGTGAACCTATGACTGCCGATAAGCTTTCAGATGAATTCAATGTAGATAGTATATTTGCCGCATATTGGTTATTGAAAGCACAATATCAACCGACATTCCAACGTCGTATCTCGATAGATTTTTTATCTCAATATTGATTTTTTCAATAAGTTCGGATTAAAAACTTATCACTTCAAATCTATTATATCTTAAGTTTATATTTATCGTCTGTATTTTATCAAGTCTTCGCCTGTAATGTATATGGGCTGGCCATTAGGGTACGCTTCTTTGTTTGTTACATCGGCATAGTATAATTTCTTGTCGGCTTCGATTACACCTTTGATGTCGAAATCGCCAAGTGTTATTTCTTCATCAAAGAAATAGCAGAAGTATTTGTCGTGATGCGGATTCAAATACCCTTGCTTTATCATCTGCTCACGAGTTAATTCTCCAGTGTTCTTTACTCGGAAAGCTTTGTAAACCTTATCTTCGCCAGCTTGATAAAGGATTACGAATTTGGCGTGCTTCACATAGTCGCGGCTTTTCACCACTCCGCCATGCGCATCTTTTCCAAGGCGCACATTATAAGCATCGTCACGCTTGCCTCCAATTCTGCTGAATATCCAATTCAAGTGATCAATACCATTCACGATGCCTACAAGGAATGTCGTCGTTGGATAATTCTCCAAATAGTGCATCGTAAGGAATTGTGTTGGAATCACAACGTGAGGACGTGGTTCAACCTTTGGCATCACATCTTCTGGCAGCGTTCTCGGATCTACGCCAAGCGGGCACCGAGCCACATAAAATGCTTGCTTCAGGGCGAACATTACGGCTTCGTTCTCATTCGCCACCTTTTCGCGAACAGATGCATTTACTTCTTTCTCAGGCTTACGCAAGGCAAGTGAGAAATATTGCTGGTCGCTATTTTCCCGATTCTCAAATGGGTGATAAACTTTCCCTAAAAGTTGCTGGAAATTTTCCTTTATGTATGCTTCTGGATTCACATCACTCTTGCCAGTCATTGCATAGAACTCAAAGTTTTCTTTGAGCATCTGTTGAATTTCCTTGCGGAACATTCTGCGCACCTTGGCGCGCCACTGCACTTTGCTTGCTACATGGTTGCGACCGTAGAGCGCCACCACAAATAGAAAGTTCACGTCGTAATGTGCCAAGAGGAAAGTGTCACGATCAAATATCCTATTTTCAAACTGGCGACTCAGGTAATATTGTTGTCTGCGGTGTCCTTCTTCCTTGTCGCTATCAATCAATTTGATGTCGTCAATCGGTTTTAGACTATTCTGATTAGCTGATATAAAGAAGTTCGGTATTATATTGTAACCCTCGGTTGCATCATCTCTTAGTTTTATGTGACCAACCCTGTCGCTTTCGTTGCCGTCGTTGAACAAGTCAATATTCCATTGTATTACGTTACGAGCGTAAGTAAACTGTTTGTAAACGGATTCTTTTCCGAGAGAATTTCCTCGCTTATAATACTTTGAGTCACCGATATAGTAAATATCGTCGTCCTTATCATTATTTGTCAGCTCTTGGTACTGATACAGGTGGTCAACACGCTTGCCGTCTGGTTGGTCTTTCAAGTCCTTTGGCAGCTTTTGGTCACCAGCTATCAGCTCATCGATAATCGCTTCAAACACGATGTGGAAACTCTTTACCAACAAGTATTCTCGTTGGTCAACATTGAGCATCACACTATCAGGACGGTCGAAGAACGCATAGCACAATTCCCATAACTCCAATGCTTTGTCGGAGTAGTATTTGTACTTGATTTGCTTCAGTCTGCGTTTGCCAAAACCATCGATATATCGAGCGAACTTATCACCTCTGACCAATGGAAAATTCACATTGATGCTTACAGGGAAACCATACTTATCGTGTATATGTTGCAAGATGCTAAAATAAATCACGAGCAATTCTTCATCGAAATTAATTTGCCGCTTTTTATTTATGGGGTTAAGGTAGCCAACATCTTGCCGGCGAGAGCCTCCACTAATTTCTTGCACCACTGCTTGACTTCGTGAAATAGTTCGTGACCAGTTGATTTTGTTGTAGCCCGAATGAAGATTTTTGACGATGAACATCACAAAACTCTCATTCTTCTTGTTCCATTCTTGTAACGCCAACAACACATCAAGAAAAGTGTTTGCCTTGCGCCGCTTTGTGTGACCCATCATCGGTGCTTTTTTATAAAGCACGATACTTGGTTGCTTCTTTCCGTCCATTCGGTCAAACTCATGGTCACGGAACACGGTTATAGCACGATATATCCACACGCTGAGATTGTAGATAAATGTATGCTCCTCGTTGGTCAGCTCCTTGCAATCATCGGCATTTATCAAGTCCTTGGGCTCGATATGCCCAAATACCTTTTCTTTCCCGACTTCTCCTTCAAGCAACACCTTGGGCAAAATAAACACGCAGTCGTTCACGTTTGGGTCATCGTTGAAGTAGTAGCCCACATAACTGAGACTCACTTTGCCTTCCACGTCTTGAAGCACACCAAGACCTTTAAGAACATCACTGACGTCCTCATAGTTATATTGGTATTCTTCTATCAGTATGCGCATACGCTTATTCTGTTACAATGCTCACCGTCCAACCTTGGGCTTGTGCAAATTTGATAATGAAATCTATGTTGTACTTGTTCCACCACGTCAAAACTTTGTACTTAACGCCATCAGATGAAGTTAATTCTGAGCCGAAACAAGACGTAAAGCTACCTGTAATATTTTCAGAACGAGCTAAAACGCCCTTGTATCTGTATTTGTTTTCAACAGTATCATCAAATGCCAAGTCGCTTTGCAGCTCTGCAAATGTCTTGTCGGAATGTTCGTTGATATACTTCATCACAATATTATATCCAAGGTTTTTCTTGGATAGTCGTGATTCGCCGTCAAACGAATACTTAGTGTAGTCTATCATATTTCCATTCTCATCTTCGTCTACTACTATAGGAGCATCTTCATTGGGCTTAATATTTTCCTCGCCAACCACACCGACCAAGAAATTTCTGATTGCTTTGACATTCACATTATTATCGTTGTCGTAGAAAGCATCAAAGCAGATTTCGGCATTTTCATCTTCGCTTACTTTGAAAAGAGAAATATCTCCGTCCTTAAATACATCGTTCCACAAGTAGAACAGGACTTTGCCCACAAACTTATCTTCAGCAATTACATCGCTATCTTTTGCCGGCTTGCAGAAGAAGTACCCAAGTTTCTTGTCATCGCTATTTGTTTCCTTAGCGATGCGTTTGTTTATCTCCTCTACAAACTTCCACCAGTCGCAGCATTCATTGCCACACTTTATCTTCCAACCCTTGCCGGCATCTGCGATTTTCACATATCTCCAATCCCAACGGCGCTTAAAAGCGGAATCGATAGGGAACAGGCTCTGGTCGCTGGTATTCATAGTTGCCCATATATAAAGATTGTTGGGAAGCAGCAACACACGACCATTTTTAATGTCAGCGGACAAAGTTTCACCATAATTGCTTGTGTATTCGTCCACCTCACTATCCACTGCCAACTCATTTTCAAGTGCATACTCTCCACCATCGGCAAACGCTGCTTTTATTTCGTTTTTCAAGTCAGAGTCTGCTTCTATTGGATATGTAGAGAAGCCATTGTCGCCTCTGTCGAGAAGCTGAAATAGGTCACCGAATATCTGAGCGCAGTTACCCCGGTTGATTTCCTCAATTACCAAGAATTGTGGCTCTGTCGTTTCACCGACCTTTGCGTATTTCTGCCATGCGCCAAGATATGCTTTCAGAAATGCTTGCTTCACGTAAGTATAAACGATACGTTCTTCTTGCACACCTTCAACAATATGCCCCGACAAATCCCTTAAAGCTACCGTTTGCATTGTCGGCTTGTAAGCCCCTACAAATGTTGAATAGTCGCTGTCCGGGTGAAACGTGGTGCGGATTGTGGAATATCCTTTGGTGATGTTATTTACATCAAACGACTTGCCCGTTCCAGGCGCACCATAATAAATCTGCTGATAAGGATAATTGCCCAAAAATACTTTTTTTGATGGTCTTACTCCTTTAAGCAATTCATTTATTGCATCTATATCTCTTTTAATGTCTTTATCGTAAACGCCCATTTTACAAAATAATTTGTGTGAAAATTTTATCCGATGGATTTGTTAGTTTTGATTCGTTGGTGCTGACCTTTTGGATTAGCCCTGATTCTTCAAGAAAACTTCTAAGATATGAATAACATGTATTAGGTAATTTGTCGCCTTTTTCATTTACAAATTCAATCTCGTCAATTTCCTTTTTATTCTGTCTTATTTTATTTATTGCATCTTCGAGCGACAAATCTTCTTCAATACAATGTAAAGCAAATAGAAACTCATTCCAATTTAAAATTGGAAGCTCTTTCAGTAGTTTTAATGCAATCCACATATTGTGGTTTTTATATTCAGGATTATTAAACATTCGCAAAAGACCTTCCTTTTGTGCATTTTGCTTAATGCTAATTAAGTGAGTGATTAATTCATCCTTATTCGGAGTGTCATCTGAAACATTAAACAAAGCCCGACATACTAACACAAACTGTACCCCTAACTTTGTAAAACACTTGCTTGCCAAAAAAGTCCCTTCATAATCTACGAATCCTAATTTTTTCAAAAGTGGAAAAAATGTCCTAATTGCACTTTTTTCATTAGTATTTCCAAAAAGATTTCTTTTATGGGCTTCTTCCTGTATATCGTAATAGGTAATATTTAAATCACCTAATTGTTCAAGCATTTCATAGACTTGAACCAACTGTTCACAACGTGTTGTAGATAAGCTACTTCCATCTACACCTTTATACGATTCGACAGATAAGGATATTTTCATTGCAATACTGATTTAATTTTTTCTGCTATAACTCTTGCCAACATAGGAGGCACCGCATTTCCAACTTGCTTGTATTGACTACCTCTTGTTCCAAGTATCTCAAAAGCGTCTGGAAAAGATTGGATTCTTGCAGACTCTCGAACTGTTGGTATTCTTGGCTCAGAATAATGAAAATAGTTCCGATGCCCTGTATCAATAGTATTAGAGGGTTTAAAAGTTCCCATCCTCTCAAAAGCCTTGTTGTATTTTCTAACTAGCCAAACTTCCGATGGCAAATCACGTATATTGCCTCCATCAGGCACTTGACTTATTATTGAAATAGTCTGTTCCGTATGGTTTGTATAATCTTGATTAAGAGGTTTTCTCAATTTTCCTCGCATAACTTTTTGAAAATCATTTTGAGGTTCACTACCATAGTTATCATGCGTAGCGCCCTCTAAATCACTGATTCCATCTCTTGCGGTTAACTTATAATCAAAGGGCTTAGGAAATACAAATTTTCTATTTTTTATTCCGACATAGAAAACCCTATATCGGTTTTGGGGCACACCATAATCAGCCGCATTAAGCAATTGATAGCTTATAGTATACCCTAATCCTTCTTCGCCAAATCTCTTCAAAAGATCCTTTACAAATGCACCTTTATTTAAAGTGAGCATCCCTTTAACATTTTCAATAACAAAGAAGTCTGGGTTTGCAAGTTGTACGGCCTTAAAAAACTCCAAATACATTTTGTTTCGAGGGTCTTCAACAGCTCTCTTACCGACAGTACTAAATCCCTGACAAGGAGGTCCACCGATAATTCCAGTAATCTTTTCACTTCTTATTATGGCAGGCAGTCTTTCAACATTAAACTCTTCCACAGAAATAACTTCTGCTACATTTCCTTTTCTATTATGGTTATATGTTTTAACGGCATCAGCCCACATATCTACTGCAGAAACCACTTCAAAGCCTGCTTGTTCAAAGCCTAAGCTGAGTCCTCCTATGCCACAAAACAAATCAATTATTTTCATTTTCTAATATTTTCATTATTGCATCCGCAACTGCCTTTGCAAGCAGAGGAGGAACAGCATTTCCTATTTGTCTATATTTACTTCCACGTGGCCCCTGAAATTCAAAACTATCAGGAAAAGATTGTAATCGAGCAGACTCCCTTATTGTAGGTATTCTATTATACAATGGATGGAAATAATTGCTATGAGCATTTCCTGTATCTATTGTGCATGATTGTGTATTAGGGTTAAGACGCTTATAAGCAGAAGAATGTCTATTCTGCCTATCATTTGGCCATAACTCTGCAGGGACATCTTTCCAATTTCCACCCTGTGGTACAAAACTAATCCTTTTTTGAACCTTTTCAGCTGGATAAACGATATCTTGATCCAACACAATGTTCCCCTTATTTCTAAGAAACTTTCGTAATTTAGAATCAGCCGGTTCTTTAAGCTCTTTTGCTCCTTCACCACATTTCTCAAATTGATACAATTCACCAATAGCATCTTCAACTGTAGTTTTTTCTTGTTGCACTAATGAATTGAAATCAAAAACAATATTCTTATAGTCTTTACGCACTCCAACAATAATTGCGCGCTTTCTATTTTGTGGAACGCCATAGTTTGATGCATCGAGCACTTGATAACTAATATTATATTCTGCAGAACCAAGTATCTCTTGAATCCTTTTTATAGCATATCCGTTATCACGTGAGAGCAGACCTCTGACATTCTCAATCATAATTACTTTCGGATGTATTCTTTGTACGAATCTTATATATTCAAAGAATAACTTATTTCGTGGATCTTCTTTTTCTTTTTGCCAACGATTGGCAGATGAAAAACCCTGGCAAGGAGGTCCACCAACAATTACATCAACATCACCATATTCTTTATCAATATCTTCATTCGTAAATGTGGTAATGTCTATATTATGTACTTTAGCATTTTTGAAATTATGTTTAAAGGTTACGGTGGCATATTCATTAAAATCGATGCCACCAACAATATCAAATCCAGCAAGTCGATATCCTTCACTTATTCCTCCACAGCCGCAAAATAGGTCAAGAACTTTATATTTGATTTTACTCATTTTTATTGCTTTCTCAAAATTTCATTTACATCAACTTTAAGGACATTGGCTATCTTCATAAGAAACTCAATGTCCGGTTGGCTTGAATTGGTACACCATTTTGATACCGTTGTTTGGTCTTTACCAAGTTGTTCTGCAAGCCATTTACCCGTTTTCTTCTTCTCAACAAGCAGCAGTTTTAGTCGATTCAATTCTTTATATGCCATATTCTTGTGATTACTCATATAATCAAACAATCTGCAATATTACAATATTTATTTCACAAACCTGATATATCGCCTTAATTTTTATGAATATTTTGCAACCAGTTGAAAGGTATTCATTTTATAGTTTTAATATAACTGCTTATATGTCAAAAGATATGTCACATTATCAACGTAATCCCATTCGCATTATATGGTATTGCCGAGACTGGGCATCTTTTCTTGTGAGGCTTAGTTGTGTGGGTGTGGATAGCGTTTTCCTGGAGGGCACTGAAAAAGTCCCTTTGTAGGACACTGGCCTGATTTAATCGGCACAGACCAAGTAAAAGACTTGGATATGTGCCGATTTTTTGTACCTTTATAGGTATAAGACAGACCGATATGTTACCTCTTCAACATACTATCCAATTCAGCGATTACAGTGAACTGTACGATTTGATCATTCCACAGGACAATCTTCTGCGTAGGATCAAAGACCTTGTGGACTTTTCATTTATTCAAAAGGAACTCATGGACAAATACTGTCATGACAACGGCCTAAATTACGATACCTGGAGGAGATTGACCGAACAAAATGAGAACTCGCCAAGTCCATGACCGTGGATTTGGCGAGTTCTTGATTTTTGCTCCGGCTAAGGGAAAACTGAAAAGTGCTTACTTTTTCAGTGCCCTCTCGCCACGCAACGGGCTTTTTTATGCGCCACCACATAATTAAACCTGGTTTTCTGCGTTTATTAATATGTATATTTATAGTCTATGCGCATAACAAGAACAACATATTTTTTTCTATTGATGCTGATTATGCCTGTTGCGGTAGCTGCACAGGTTCATATTTCGGGAAAAGTACTCGACAGCGACAGCAAGCCGATTGAATTTGCCACAATACGTGTAGCAAAAAGCGCAATCGGCACAATGTCGGGAATCGACGGCGGATACTCTCTTTCTGTTGCCCGCCAAGACACTGTCGAAATCATATTCTCTTGTCTCGGATACAAAGAACGCCATCAGAAACTAATAAAGCCGGAAGGAAACGTCACACTGACTGTAAAACTCTCCGACGCCTCGACCGAGCTGCAGGGGGTGACGGTGACGGAATACCGCAAGCAGACCGACGGAATGCAGAATCTCGACGCCCGGGCTCTGCAACAGACCACGTCGGTGTCGGGCAACGGTGTGGAGGCGATGCTGTCGACTGTGGCGGGAGTTTCGTCAAAAAACGAGATGAGCTCGCAATATTCCGTAAGAGGCGGATCTTATGATGAAAACAGCGTTTACATAAATGGCATCGAGGTCTACCGTCCGTTGCTGATTTCCTCGGGACAGCAGGAAGGGCTGAGCATCATAAACCCTAACCTGGTGGGCAACATCCAGTTTTCAACCGGTGGTTTCTCGGCTGAATACGGCGACCGCATGTCGTCGGTGCTCGACATCACCTACCGCCAACCGGAGGCATTCGAGGGCACTCTGTCGGGAAGTCTGATGGGCGCGGAGGCTTCGGTGGGACACAACACGGGACGATTCTCCCAGCTCCACGGATTCCGGTTCAAGCGCAACGCGTCGCTGCTCAGCTCGATGGACTCCAAAGGCGAGTACGACCCTACATATATCGACTATCAGACGAATCTCAGGTTCAAAATCAACGACAAGTGGAACGTGGCATTTCTTGGCAACATCTCGTCAAACGATTATAAATTCAAGCCCACAACGCGGTCTACGTCGTTTGGAATATCTGAGAATGTAAAGGAATTCACCGTATATTTCGATGGCGAGGAACACGACAAATTCGAGACTTATTTCGGTGCGCTTGAATTGAATTTCCAACCGTCAAAGTCGACTGCATTCACAATGCTTGCTTCCGGATTCCTGACAAACGAGCTGGTGTCATACGACATCTCCGGAGAGTATTGGCTCGACGACGCGGGAACAAACGATGGCGACAATTCTATCGGTGGTGAGATTGGCGTCGGAAAATATCTTGAACACGCCCGCGACCGACTGAAAGCCAGCGTTTTCAACATTGCATTGAAAGGCCACACCGGACTGAACCACAACAACCTGAGCTACGGGCTGGAATACCGCCGCCAAAAAGTCTACGACCGGTCGAATGAATGGCAGCTGCGCGACTCCGCAGGCTACACCGTGCCGCATCTCTCCGACCGCGTGCGCATGGTCTACAACCTGCGTTCATACAACGACTTGGAAACCAACAAGATTTCATTCTATGCGATGGACAATTTCAAGTGGCAGACTGGAATCGGACTGTTCTCCGTCAATGGAGGCATCAGATTCTCTTATTGGGACTTCAACAAAGAATTTCTCGTAAGTCCGCGCGTAAGCATCGGTTTCATTCCCGAGCGCAACAGCCGCGTGGCAATGCGTATTGCCGGAGGTTTATACTATCAGTCGCCTTTCTACAAGGAATTCCGCATCACGCAGACCGACGCCGACGGCAACTCCTATCAAACCCTCAACAGCAACATCAAGTCGCAACGGAGCATTCAGTTGATTCTCGGCAGCGACTACACGTTCCGCGCAATGGACCGTCCGTTCAAACTCACAGCGGAGGCTTACTACAAGAATCTCGCGAATCTGATTCCTTACGAACTCGACAACCTGAAACTCGTATATACAGGCGTGAATGCTTCGAAAGGATTCATCACGGGAATCGACTTCAAACTCTTCGGACAGTTTGTTCCCGGCACAGACTCATGGATAAGTTTCTCGCTGATGAAGACGCAGGAGACGCTCAACGGCGTGAAAGTGCCGCGCCCTACGGACCAGCGCTATAGCGTCGGACTGTTTTTCACCGACTATTTCCCAAAATTCCCCAAACTTAAATTCAGTCTGCGCGGCATCCTCTCCGACGGATTCCCAATGACACCGCCGCAAGTGACTCGCGACGTGGCTTGGCTGCGAATCCCGCCTTACAAACGCATCGACATCGGTTTTCAATACCAACTTGTCGGAGCGCCTACCGACGGCATCCGTCCTTATAATTTCTGGCGTCATTTCAAGAACATCAGCATAGGCCTCGACGTGTTCAACCTGCTCGGCATCTCCAACGTGAGCAGCTGCTACTGGGTCACCGACGTCAACAACCTGCAATACGCCGTGCCGAACCACCTGACAGGCCGCCAATTCAACGTCTCCCTCTCGGTAGGATTCTAATCCACAGCTGTTATTTTGTCAACCGAATTACGGATAAATATCCTTCTGCGACAAGTCGTCATTGCAAATGAGGATGTGTCAAAAGCGGACTGCGCCCCAAACTTTTTTTGTCTTCCTTTAGGGAAAGGGCTTCTCTTTGGATCTACTTGCCGTGTTTTCTTATGCGGTCATTTCCATTGCCTATTTTGTCGCATTGTAATAGGCCAGCTGTGGAGGATAGGGTAATTTGCATCCTTTGGTCTTTCAATTCTCGTCATCGTCAAAAGGTAAAGAATTGAGTTTATCAAAATCAGAGCTGAATAATTTGTCTTGTATCACACGATACTTTTCAAACTCTGATTCGGCAAAACTCTTAGCGAACTCTGCTGTGACTTTCCCAGCATCATATAATACGGCATCACCTCCAACTTCAAGAATAATGTCTATACGTTTTGCCCAATCTTCCATTGTCATTGGTATGTGTCGATTTGCCATACGTTCTGCCAAGTCAAGCACAGAGTTGACAAGTTTCCCCAGATCTTCAAGTTCCACTTGTTTTAGATAGTTTTTGGCAATACTCACATCCGGCTTTACAATTTTTCCATCAGGTGCATTCTCCCAATTAGTCAATCCCATGTGTTCTTTTTCCGCATTGGCTCTTTCTACTATAAGCTCCGCAGCGGTATGTCCATGTACAGCATAGTGCATCTTATTCTGAACTTTTTTATAGAACAAGCGTGTGGTTGGTGCGTCCTTATTATAGTCAACTGCTGTAGCATATATATCCGTGAGCTTTTGGTAGAATCTTCGTTCACTCAATCTAATCTCACGTATTTCTGCTAACAAATGCTCAAAATAGTCTTCACCGATGAATGAACCATTCTCCATGCGTTTTTTGTCTATGATATAGCCACGCAAAGAGAACTGGCGAATGACATAGGTACACCACTGGCGGAATTGAGTGGCACGAATAGAGTTGACACGATAACCAACCGAAATGATAGCATCAAGATTATAGAACTTTGTCATATAGTTCTTTCCATCCGTAGCAGTTGCCGAGTTTTTCTCGGTAACTGAGCTTTCTTCTAATTCACCACTTTTGAAGATGTTTTTCAGATGTAGTCCTATGTTGTCGGTGGAGCAGTCAAAAAGCATTGCCATTGCCTTTTGTGTTGCCCATATCGTCTCATTCTTATATAAAACTTGTACACCTTGTTCCTCACCTTCTGCAACAAAGGTAAGGAACTCAACCGTACTATTTCGTATTTCAAATTTCTTTGTCATAATTCATGATAATATTACTATACAATGTTGTCCTAAACGTTTTGAATAAAAAACAAAAATAGATGGCCTTTATCCAAGAATACAGCTGTGTACCCGATTTTGCGTTTTTAGGGACAAATGGTTTAAGCAGCTCGTGCTTATATCGTTTACCAAACAATGGCTTTAACACATTCTTGTAAACAGCTTTATATATGACCAATTCGTATTTAATCAATCTTTTTCGTGGAGAGCCACTCAAAAATTGTTCTGAAGACCGATTCCCTGACATCCTTGCGCGACAATATCAAGTCGTGCAGACCGTCGGCTACCCCAACCTCCGTCACATCCGCGCCAAGACGTTTGCCATATTTTGAAATATCTTTCACGTCAAGCACTCCATCGCCTGCGTTATGCTCGGCGGTCCACGTGTCGCCATAGACACTCTTGTCGGAATGCATCAGCAACACCGGCACTTCGATGTCGGCTTTCTTCTTCAAGAAACGCTGAGCCTTGTGAATGGCTGAAATCCAACCAATGGTGACCGACGGCGACACCTCAAGTTTCCAATCAGTATTGTAGTTCCACTCTCCGTGGTATTTTGACAACAGACTTTCGGCATACGCACGGCTCATCCCTTGACTGATCTTCATCTTCTTAAACGGCAACACTGAGACAAACGGAACAAGAAACTTCTCCTGAAACTTGCTCAAATTCCAATCAAGAAACGGACTGTTGAGCACCAATGCCTTCACCTGGCTCCGGTCGGCACGATGCACAGTCATATAGTACGATGTGGTAAGTCCGCCAGTGGAATGCCCCATAAGAACCACTTTGTCATATCCCTCCCGAGCCATCACACTCAGAGCGGAATCGATGTCGGCAAAATATTCTTTCATATTCTTTACCTCGAAACGATTCTGTCCGTCGAGAAGTGAACGTCCATACTTGCGGAGGTCGACGGCATAAAAACCATACCCATGAGCCACTACGCTGTCGCCAAGTTCTCGCTGAAAGAAATAATCGTTATAGCCATGCACATAAAGCACAGCCTTGCCGGTTGCAGGATTGTCTTGTTTCTTGACAACCGTCGACACCACTTTGCCCCTGTAGTCGTCGGACATCGATATTGTTTTGGCAACATACCCGTCGCCAAGCACATCCTGTTGCCAATCTGCAGCACCAACCGGCATAAAGGTTGCCGCAACAGCCATCAATAATACGAATACGCTTCGTTTCTTCATAAAAAAGTCTTTAATCATTTCAGCAAAGTTACAATTTAATCGTAACTTTGTCGTAAATTTAAGGAAACATCTGATGAAGCATATTAATTTGAGGCTGTTTTCATCGTTCTTCAAAATCGGTGCATTCACATTCGGTGGCGGTTGGGCGATGATTTCTTTATTGGAGGAAGACATTGTAAACAAGCACAAATGGCTTGAAAAAGAGGAATTTATCGACAATCTCGCAATAGCACAGTCGCTGCCGGGCATCATGGCGGTCAACGTGGCCATAGCTGTGGGCTACAAACTGAACAAAATTTGGGGCTCAATTTTCGCTGTCCTCGGCACCATCCTGCCGTCGTTTCTTATTATTCTCGCCATCGCGATGTTTCTGACACCGGATACAATCAAAAACAATGAGACACTGACTCGCATCTTCAAAGGAATACGCCCTGCCGTAGTGGCGCTGATTCTGTCGCCGGTGTTCACAACCGCAAAATCCGCAAAAATATCGTGGAAGAACGCCTGGATACCGATTGCAATCTCTCTGCTCATCTGGTCGAACATTCCGGTTGTATCCAGTCCTATTCTTTACATCCTTATAGGCGGACTGTTCGGATATTTCATTTATTCAAAAAATTTCCGCACCGCGGTTGAAAAACAGGAAGGGGACAAACAATGAGCATATATCTGAAACTTATCTGGGCTTACTTCAAAATCAGCATCTTCGGATTCGGTGGCGGATATGCAATGCTGTCGCTCATACGCCACGAGATTGTGGACCGCGGATGGATCACTGAACACATGTTTACCGACATTGTAGCCATCTCGCAGATGACTCCCGGACCGATAGGCATCAACTCCGCCACCTATATCGGCTACACTGTGGGTGGAGGTGTCATGGGATCGATGGTGACAACTCTCGCCGGAAACCCCCCTTCCCTGCGGTCTCCCTACACAAGCCGCTTTATACAAAAACACAAGGACAGCCACTACATAAAGGGCATTTTTGCCGCGTTGCGGCCTGTCGTGGTCGGACTCATCGGCTCTGCGGCATTGTTGCTGATGAACCGCGAGAACTTCGACGACCTGTTCTCAAGCATCGCAATCTGTGCCGTATGCTTCGTGATGGCTTTTTTCTATAAAATACACCCCATTCTGATTATCGTTCTCGCCGGTTTGACGGGATATATAATATATTAAAAATGAACTACGCAGAAACTATCGACTATCTGTTCAACAAAACTTTGGTTTTCCAACACGTCGGCGCGCAGGCCTACAAGCCGGGGCTCGACACGACGCTTCAACTCGACAAGGTGTTCGGATGCCCGGAAAAGGCTTTCAAAACAATCCATGTGGCAGGCACCAACGGAAAAGGCTCTACGTCACACTTACTGGCGGCTATCCTGCAAAAAGCGGGCTACCGGGTGGGACTTTACACTTCGCCCCACCTGCTCGACTTCCGCGAACGCATACGTGTTGACGGCAAAATGGTTTCCGAAGAGTTTGTGTGCTCGTTTGTCGATAAGTTTCTCAACAGCGGATACTCCGGACGGCAACCGTCGTTTTTCGAGCTTGCAACAATAATGGCTTTCAAATATTTTGAACATGAGAAAGTCGACGTTGCCGTAATAGAGGTTGGACTCGGCGGACGGCTCGACAGCACAAACATAATCTCACCGGTGCTGAGCGTCATTACCAACATCTCGTTTGACCACACTCAGTTTCTCGGCGACACGCTTGCTGCAATAGCCGGCGAGAAAGCGGGCATAATAAAGCCGAATACGCCCGTTGTCGTCGGCGAATACACCGACGAGACACGCCCGGTGTTTGAGGAGAAGGCACAAAGCGTGAATGCGCCGATCGTATTCGCACAGGACAATTCGGAAATCACCGACTTCAGCCGTTCTGTCGACAGCCTGCACCTCTCCACCCGTTCATTCGGCGACATCTCCGATGAATTGGCTGGAGAATGCCAAACGCTCAATGCCGACACTGTGCTGCATGCTGTCTGCCTACTTCGCGAAAATGGATTCATCATTACAGACGGAAACGTGCACGACGGTTTCGCATCGGTTTGCAGAACAACGGGTTTGATGGGGCGATGGATGAAGGTCGACGAACATCCGCTGACAATATGCGACACCGGACATAACCCCGGAGGCTTCCAATACATCGCCGACCAGCTGCAACACGCCGAGTGCGGCACGCTGCGCGTGGTGATCGGATTTGTCAGCGACAAGGACATCTCCCATATCCTCAACATGCTGCCTACCGACGCCCTTTACTTCTTCACCCAGCCGTCGGTGGAGCGGGCGTTGCCGTGCACCGTCCTGGCAAAGAAGGCCTCTGAATTCGGGCTGACGGGCAGCACTTTCACATCTGTCAAGGATGCATATCTTGCGGCAAAAAGCGGTGCGGCGGCCGACGATATGATATACGTTGGCGGAAGCACATTTATCGTTGCCGACTTGTTGGCGGCTCTCAAAGAATCTGGGAAAGTGTAGTGGTGCGGTAGGCTTCAGAGTCAACATCGAGAAGCGACTTCATGCGGTCGAGAGCGGCTGCCAACCACGGCGCCTCC
>ERZ780013.233-NODE-233-length-21616-cov-4.55396_pt1 | contig 21616 bp, 17 predicted proteins | sample MGYA00511178_ERZ780013 | MGnify/ENA primary metagenome ERZ780013 (study PRJEB29588, sample SAMEA2149568) | human gut metagenome | biome: human gut; feature: human-associated habitat; material: faeces | place: Denmark | collected 2008/2010 ... | reverse complement strand
GAACTATCTCCCGGATTGCAAAGGAACAGCCGAAAGATTACAAGACGGCCATCTATTCGAGCTGGACAGACAACCGGACGGTCTTGTTGGGCGAAGGCAAACCGGAGACGAACTACCTGAAGATAGACTATGTATGCGACGGCTACGACCTGGACACCAAGCGTTTCCCGAAGAAAGAAAAAGACCTGCATATCTTTGATATCGACGAGCTGGTGGCCCAACAGGCCGCGGAAGGCATCAGGAAAGACGCGCCCGACTTAAGCTGGGTTTACTTGTGGTACACCGATGATGCCGGACACATCGAAGGGAACGGGGCTTTCTTCGACGAGTACACGCTGAAAGCCGACCGGCAGATTGCCCAAATATGGGAGGCCGTGAAGTACCGGGAAGCAAATTTCGATGAAGAATGGATGGTTGTAGTTACCACCGACCACGGACGTACGGAAAACGGGCACGACCACGGCGGACAGTCTGAACGGGAAAGGACCACGTGGATCTCGACCAACCAGCCGGTGAACCGGCATTTTCACGACGGGCAACTGGCCATTACCGACTTCACGCCGTCGATCTGCCGCTTTATGGGCTTCGAGGTGCCGCAAGACGTCTTATGGGAACAAGACGGCATGCCGTTTGTCGGCCCAGTAGACATCGCCAACATGAAGACATCACCGTATGACGACGACATCATCCTCTCGTGGGACTGCCTGAACCCGAATGCCGAAGTAACCATCTATGCCGCCACCGGCAACCTGTTTCAGACAGGCGGCAAAGACAAGTGGATCAAACTGGATACCGTATCGGCAGCCGACCGGAGTTATCGGATCAAAGGACTGCCGGCTTCATCGTTCTATAAATTCGTGCTTCAGACGCCTCATAATCATCTGAACCGCTGGGTCAGCCGGTAAACCGGAAAACAGGCAGGCAAGTCCCGACATGCGGCCGGCCTGCCTGTTTCCCGGCCCATAAACGCCCGAAAAGAACAATTATTGTTTGATTGCAGAAAAAGACCAATGTATCACTTGATTCTTAAAGAAAAAACATTACTTTTGGGACCAAAGAGCATGTATTCATATCCAAACGCCACGAGCATAACAACAAGAGCCATGAAGAGAAAAAGCTATGTCCGTATATTCGCCATTTTGCTGTCGGTCATCGTGCTTGCAAGCTGCGAAAGACCTGTCTCCCGCCCTACGAATGACCATGCATACAGTTGCGTTGATTCTCTGCTTACCCAAGCGAATTCCTATTTATTTACCGAGCCGCTCCGGTCATGCCGTATTTTAAGAGAGGCATTGCCAGCCTGTACCGACGAAAAAGACCAAGTCCAGCTGCAAAATTTACTGGCCAAGGCGCTGTTCCTGTCGTCGCAGTATGATTCGGCCCTCTATTACAGCGAGAAGGTGATTGATTACTGCTGGAAACAGAAAGAATTGACGCCGCAGATCCACCGCCTGCTGACCGAAAACTACAACATCTTAGGGAACACGAAAGGGCGGACCAGCGGCAACAACCTGGCCTTACATTATTATAAACAGGCCCTCTTCCACTGCTTGCAGAGCGACAAGCAGCGCTTCCTGCCCGACTTGTGCACCAACATAGCCGACACCTACGTCAGGACAGGCGATTTCGTGAACGGCGTGATGTATTACCGCCAGGCGCTTCACTATGCCGACTCGCTCGGTCTGCCTCAGGAAGAATGTTCCTTTATCTATCATGGGTTAGGACATACGTACACCGAACTGCACGATTTCGACAACGCCGACTATTTTTACCGGCAGACAGAAGCCTTCCTCGACCACATGGACATCCATGAGAAGTTTGTTTACTTCAACAACCGGGGCCTGTATTATTATTCAAGAAAAGATTATCCCAATTCCAAGAAATACCACCGGCAGGCATTCGCGACCGTGCAGGGCAGTCCGGACTACCAGTACGAACAGAACCTGTCGAAGATCAATCTGGCGGAGCTGTATCTCATCGGCGGACAGACCGATTCGGCCCGGCTCTTCCTAAAAAAAGCCCGCGACTTCTTCCTCTCCATCAACCAGACTTCGGCCCTCTCGTATATCCAGACACAAGAGTTCGCATTAGCTGTTGCAGAGAAAGACTGGGACGAGGCCCAGGCCATCCTGCAGACCATGGACGACAATGAGATCGAGCCCAGCCTGATGCTGATCCGCAAACAATACCAGGAACAGTATTACACCCGGACAAACCGGTACAAAGAGGCCTATCAGGTATTAGGCGAACGCATCCGGCTGGATGATTCTATCCGGAACGAGCAGATCAAAATGCGCGTGGCCGAAATCGACATGCGCTATAAGCAGGATACGACAGTCATGCAACAGGCCATCGTGATTGAGAAACAGCAGAACCACATGCGCCTGCTGCAAATGTCGTCATACCTGTGGATCAGCCTGTGCCTGTTGCTCATTCTGGTTCTGATCTTTATCTACCTGTACGACAAAAAGCAGAAAGCCTACATCACCGTACAGCAGAAGAACAAGATTGCCGAGCTGAAGATGGAGAACATACGGAACCGCATCTCGCCGCATTTCATCTTCAACGTCCTCAACCGGTCTATCAACTACAACGAGCTCTGCTTTAAGAAAGAAGAAATATCCGAACTGGTGAAGCTGCTCCGGCAGAACCTGTCGCTCTCCGAACAGCTCTACATCAGCCTCAAGGAAGAGCTGAACTTCGTCAGGACCTATGTACACCTCGAATCAAAACGCCTGGACCAGTTCAGCTTCGAGATCGAACAGGCGCCGGATGTGAATGACCAGCAGATTTTTATCCCGTCGATGCTCATCCAGATACCGGTAGAAAATGCCATGAAGCGCGGATTGCGGGCAAAGGAAGGAGAAAAGCGGCTGCGCATAAAAATCCAGCGGGAAGGCAACCATACCCTTATCCGCATTCAGGACAACGGCGGAGGCTTGCGGGATCAGCCAATCCACAACGACAATGTCGGGTTTGGTTTAAAGATCATCACCCAGACAATCAGTCTGTTGAACGAGCACAACAAGGAGAAACTGGAACTGCAGATCCACAACATCACGACGGATGAAGGAGAAACCGGCGTTGAAGTCTGCTTCAACATTCCGGATGAGTATTCATACGAATTATAAGAAGAAAAAAAATTCGGATGATTAATGACAAATTTTGAATACTTAACTTTCATATCCATTCGGATATCTCTTTTGGCACAAAAAAGCGAAAATAAATTAAAAATACATCGTTTATCTTTGTTAATGAACCAATCAGTTTACACGGATAATGAAAAGGATTTATAATGTAGTGATCATAGATGATGATCAGGTAGCTATCGACAACCTGGCGGCCTGTCTGAACGACTTCCCGATGATTGAAATCGCCGGGACAGCCCGCAACGCTAATCTTGGCAAAAGAATCATCGCCAAGCATAAACCCGATTTGTTGTTTCTCGACATGGAACTGTCAGACATGAACGGCATCGATCTGTTCAACCAGATACGCGATGAAATAGACTGGAGCATGCGGGTCATTGTCTATTCAGCACACGACAAGTACATGCTTCAGGCCTTCCGCGAAATAGCATTCGATTATCTGCTGAAGCCGATTGATCCGGCTGAACTCGAGACGGTCATCAGCCGTTCGATCGAAGACATCGACCAGGAACAGGTAGCCATCGCTCCGCCCTATATTCAGCTGAGAAGCCTGTCAAAAGAAAAGCAGGCCTTTGCGATAGCCACACCGACCAACGACTTTCAGGTACTTCATACCGAAGACATCGGCTACTTTAAATACAACCAAGAACGAAAACAATGGGAAGTTTACCCCTGCTCCCAACCTAAAATTACGCTAAGAAGAAACACCACAGCCGAAAACATCCTGAAAAGTTCGCCGTCGTTCGTGCAGATACACCAGTCGTGCATCATCAACATCAACTACCTGGTCACCATCAAGGAAAGACGCTGCGTGCTGTATCCGCCCTTCGACCAGGTGAACGACCTGAGCATCTCGAATATTTTCCACAAGAAATTACTGAAGATGTTCCAGCAATTCTGACCCGGCGGATGCAGAAACGAGAAGGACAGCCCAACAAACGGCTGAAAATTGATTACTTAAAGAAAAAAAGAGGCCGCTAAATTTGCAGTATCAGAAAAAGTTCGTACTTTTGCACCGCGAAAAATATTAATAACATTATTATCAAAAACAGTATTGTATGAATAATTACGAAACCGTTTTCATTTTAACTCCCGTTTTGTCTGATGCACAGATGAAGGAAGCGGTAGACAAGTTCACAGGTATCCTGAAAGAACAGGGTGCAGAAATCGTGAATGAGGAAAACTGGGGCTTGCGCAAGTTAGCTTATCCTATCGACAAGAAATCAACTGGTTTCTATCAGCTGATCGAATTCAAAGCAAAACCGGAAACCATCGCTACTTTGGAAGTTAACTTCCGTCGTGACGAACGCGTACTCCGCTTCTTGACTTTCCGTCAGGACAAATATGCAGCAGAATATGCCGCTAAGAGAAGAAATTTGAAATCATCTAAAGAAACAGTAAAGGAGAATTAATTATGGCAGCTACTCAATCAGAAATCAGATATTTGACTCCGCCTTCAGTTGACGTTAAGAAGAAAAAATATTGCCGTTTCAAAAAGAACGGTATCAAGTATATCGACTACAAAGATCCTGAATTCTTGAAGAAATTCTTGAACGAACAGGGTAAGATCCTTCCGCGCCGTATTACAGGTACTTCATTGAAGTTCCAGCGTCGTATTGCGCAGGCTGTTAAGAGAGCTCGTCACTTGGCTTTGCTGCCTTTCGTAACTGATATGATGAAATAATTAAAGGAGGAATAAGAGTATGGAAATTATTTTGAAAGAAGACGTAGTTAACTTGGGCTACAAGAATGATATTGTAACCGTTAAGTCAGGTTATGGTCGTAACTATCTTATTCCGACAGGCAAAGCAGTTATCGCTTCTCCGGCTGCTAAGAAAATGCTGGCTGAAGAATTGAAACAGCGTGCTCACAAATTGGAAAAGATTAAGAAAGATGCTGAAGCAGTTGCAGAATCTTTGAAGGGTGTATCTTTGAAGATCGCTACAAAAGTTAGCGCTACAGGTGCTATCTATGGTTCAGTTGGTAATATTCAGATTGCTGAAGAACTTGCTAAATTGGGTCACAACATCGATCGTAAGATTATCGTTGTTAAGGATGCAGTGAAGGAAGTTGGTCACTACAAAGCAATCGTTAAACTTCACAAGGAAGTTTCTGTTGAAATTCCTTTCGAAGTCGTTGCAGAAGAAGCTTAATTTTGCAGTCTGTAAATACTTGATAAAATCCTGAGTAGAACTTTTATTCTACTCGGGATTTCTTTTTTTTATGTCTTTGGTAAACTTTGTGCAATAAATGAATAGTGTGTATCCGGATAACATCCTATGGGGATCTGTACGATTGCTGCGAAAGAATTGGAATCTTTGTGGAGTGGAGTAGTTGTGGAAAGTAAATTTTATGTCTTGAATTATAAGAGTTTTTTTTTAGGAAAGGGAACCTGTAGAATGAGGAAACGTAAGGGCATAAAAAAAGTCTGAGTATGCTTTCGCATGCGCCAGACTTTCAATTCTCTCGAATGTTGTTCGAAATTATTCAGCAACTACTGCTGCAGAATCAACTGCTGCAGAATCTGCTGCAACTGCTGTAGAGTCAACAACCGGAGCTGCTTCTTCTACTGTTTCAACTGCTGCTGAATCAGCTGCTTCTTCATTGTTAGCTGCTTTGTTACCACATGATGCGAAAGATACAGCAGCGAATGCTACGAACAAAAATACTAATTTTTTCATTTTCTTTGCTTTTTTAAATCTGTAATACTTATGTCGTTTTCTTAAAACACTGCAAAGATATAGAGTTTTTTGATACGTTGTTCTCTTTGGAGCGTTTTTTTTCAAAAAAAATATGTTTTTAAATAGTTTTCTTCCTAAAAGATGTTTCCTGATAAGGTAAATACGTAAATCTTTCGTATATTTAAACGATTTTTCCCATTTTCTCTGAAGGGACGGGCAGATTTCCAGAGGAGAGACTCTTTTTGATCCTGATTTTATCTTTTCTTGGGGGTAAGATGAGGCAGTTATCTTTGTGTTCAGATAATAATGCGTAACTTTGCAATTCGAATCATTATATTAACGTATGACAGATACCACTATTTTTCAGAATAAAAAAGCTGTTTATTATACATTGGGCTGCAAACTGAATTTTGCAGAAACTTCCACCATCGGTAAAATACTGAAGGAGGCGGGTGTGCGCACGGCTCGTAAAGGCGAGCAGGCGGACATTTGTGTCATCAATACCTGCTCGGTGACCGAAATGGCGGATAAGAAATGCCGGCAGGCCATCCATCGTCTGGCAAAAGAAAATCCGGGTGCCTTTATTGTGGTAACGGGATGCTATGCGCAGTTGAAGCCGGGACAGGTGGCAGATATTGAAGGTGTAGATCTTGTATTGGGAGCCGAGCAGAAAGGCGACCTGATGAAATATTTGGGCAATCTGGAGAAACACGAGCATGGTGAGGCTATCACCACGGCTACAAAGGATATCCGTACCTTTGTTCCTTCGTGTTCCAAGGGCGACCGTACGCGCTATTTCCTGAAGGTGCAGGACGGATGCGATTATTTCTGTTCCTACTGTACCATTCCGTTTGCACGCGGCCGGAGTCGTAATGGAAAGATTGCCGATCTGGTAGAGCAGGCGCGGCAGGTAGCGGCAGAAGACGGCAAGGAGATCGTGCTGACGGGTGTCAATATCGGTGACTTTGGCAAGACGACGGGAGAAAGTTTCTTCGATCTGGTGAAAGCACTCGACGAGGTGGAAGGTATTGAGCGCTACCGTATTTCTTCCATCGAACCCAATCTGCTCACCGACGAGATTATAGAATATGTATCCCGTTCGCGTCGTTTTATGCCTCATTTCCATATCCCGTTGCAGTCGGGATGCGACGAAGTGCTGAAGCTGATGCGCCGCCGTTACGATACGGCACTCTTTGCACATAAGATACAGAAGATTAAATCGCTGATGCCCGATGCCTTTATCGGCGTGGACGTGATTGTGGGTACGCGCGGGGAGACTCCGGAATATTTTGAACAGGCTTACGAGTTTATACGTAGTCTGGATGTAACCCAGTTGCATGTGTTCAGCTATTCGGAACGTCCCGGAACACAGGCGCTGAAGATCGATTATGTGGTTTCTCCCGAAGATAAGCATCAGAGAAGCCAGCGGCTCTTGGCTTTGTCGGACGAAAAGACAAGGGCTTTCTATGCCCGTCACATCGGACAGGAGGCCACCGTGCTGATGGAGCATTCCAAAGCCGGAACGCCAATGCATGGGTTTACGGCAAACTATATCCGTGTGGAGTTGAATCACGACGACAATCTGGACAATCATTTGGTACGGGTTCGTCTGGGCGACTTCAATGAAGAAGGTACTGCACTGAAAGGAACAATGATATGAACAAGGTTTCTGTAGTCATCTTGAACTGGAACGGAGCCGAAATGCTTCGCCGCTTTCTGCCTTCCGTGCTGGCTGGTTCTGCTGGTGAGGGGATAGAAGTGTGCGTAGCAGACAACGGGTCTTCCGATGACTCCTGCCGCATGCTGGAGCAGGAGTTTCCAGCAGTCCGTCTGATTCGTTTGGATCGGAATTACGGCTTTGCCGACGGCTACAACAAGGCTTTCGAACAAGTTGATGCCGAATATGCGGTATTGCTCAACAGCGACGTTGAAGTTGCTCCCGGCTGGCTGACTCCGATGGTGGAATATATGGACCTTCATCCGGATGTAGCAGCGTGTCAGCCCAAACTGCTCGACTGGAAGCAGAAGGATCGTTTTGAATATGCCGGAGCGGCCGGAGGGTTTATCGACCGCTACGGCTATCCGTTCTGTCGCGGGCGTATCTTCGAGGTCGTAGAAAAAGACAAAGGACAATATGACACACCGATATCTGTTTTTTGGGCAACAGGAGCTGCGTTGTTTATCCGGTTGGATAAATATCGTGAAGTAGGCGGTCTGGACGGACGTTTCTTTGCTCACATGGAGGAGATAGACTTGTGCTGGCGTTTGCGAAGCCGTGGTTACAAACTCTTCTGCCTGCCCGAAAGCAAAGTCTGGCATGTAGGAGGAGCTACGCTGAAGAAAGAGAATCCGCGGAAGACCTTTCTGAATTTCCGCAATAACCTGCTGATGCTGTATAAAAACCTTCCTCCCGAAGAATTGCGTCCGGTTATGAAGATACGGGCGTGTCTGGACTATGTGGCAGCATGTGTCTTTTTGCTGAAAGGCGACTGGGGAAATTTCCGTGCCGTGATACAGGCGAGAAAAGAATATGCCCGTCTGTGTCCGCAGTTTAAAGCCGACCGGCAGGAGAACTTGGATAATGCCGTCTGCTTCAACGTGTCCGGACGATTTTCGTTCAGCATCTTGTGGCAGTCGAAGGTACGGGGGCATAAGAAATACTCGGACCTGCCGGTCAAATGAAAGTTAATAAAATATAAACACAGATTCCATCTCTGTCAGGCCCCGTCGAAAAGTCGTAAATTTGTTAGTACTATGAATAACCTAATATAGCAGTTTGTATTATGACACTGATTAATGGAAAAGAGGTTTCGGAACAGGTCAAGCAAGAAATTGCTGCCGAAGTAGCCGATATTGTTGCCCGTGGAGGCAAGCGTCCGCATCTGGCTGCGGTGTTGGTAGGACACGACGGAGGAAGTGAAACGTATGTTGCCGCAAAAGTCAAGGCATGTGAAGTATGTGGTTTCAAGTCAACGCTCATCCGTTACGAAAGCGATGTAACTGAAGAAGAGCTGCTGGCAAAAGTACGCGAGTTGAATAACGATCCCGATATTGACGGATTTATCGTACAGTTGCCTCTGCCCAAACATATCTCCGAGCAGAAAGTGATTGAAACAATAGACTACCGCAAGGATGTGGACGGTTTCCATCCTATCAACGTAGGGCGATTGTCGATTGGTCTTCCTTGTTATGTATCGGCTACTCCAAATGGAATTTTGGAATTGCTGAGACGCTATAACATCGAAACTCAGGGCAAGAAATGTGTGATTTTGGGAAGAAGCAACATCGTAGGCAAGCCGATGGCGATGCTGATGATGCAGAAAGCCTATCCGGGCGATGCTACGGTTACGGTTTGTCACAGCCGGAGCAAGGATCTTGTAAGAGAATGCCGTGAAGCAGATATTATTATTGCAGCCATGGGACAGCCCAACTTTGTGAAAGCCGACATGGTAAAAGAAGGTGCAGTAGTGATTGACGTAGGTACTACACGTGTACCCGATGCGACAAAGAAGTCGGGCTTTAAACTGACAGGCGACGTGAAATTCGATGAAGTTGCTCCTAAATGCTCGTACATCACTCCGGTTCCGGGAGGAGTAGGACCGATGACCATCGTATCGTTGATGAAGAATACGTTGCTTGCCGGAAAGAAGGCTATTTACAAAGACTGATCCCATGGGGGATGCACACCCTCAACCATAGGAAAACAGTTTTAAAATAAAATTGCCGAAGCAAAAATCTCCTGCTTTTAGCCATCAATAAACAAAGGCTAAAGCAGGAGATTTTTGTGTTATGATTGATAGATGATCTGTCAGTATTAGGTTACCGGGCTATTGCTGTAATTGTAAATTCAACGTTGGCGACTTCAACAATTCCGTAATGGTTGTTTGGCCTACATAGACATTCGTATCATTTAAGGGCGAATAAATCACCTTCAATTCTTCATCTTCGGTAAAGTCGTATTCGCCACGGAGAGTCAACTGATAGTTTCCTGCACTTTCGCCAATGGTTGCAGTTACAGTAAACGCCCCGATACGTGTACCATCCGATTTCTCCAAAGCAATGAAAGGAGAAGTCGTCTGGAATGTATAGCCATTATTAATCTGTATCTTTCCCCTAAGAATCTGATTCTTTATCGTAATCTCATCTTCATAAAACGCCACATTGCCGCTTATTTCGCTGATTGTTACGGTTTCAGCACTTACGACGTCTTTTGTTAGCATGTCCAATGTATACTTTTGGGCACTTAGGTCTGTAATGGTCCATACGTACCCGTCCAGCTCATTGTCCCATACAACAGCATCCTTGTTTGCCGGTTCCAGGTTTTGGGTTTTGATGAGGATTTTACCGGAAGATACGGTATGGCTTCCCAAATCGGGGGTGATACTTAGTGCTACCTCCTGTCCTGTACCGTAGGGTAATGAAAGCTCTTTAGCATTATTAGCTTGTAAGTGAAAGTTATACGCTTCCGGATTATTGACACGAGTAACAATAGCTGACTTATAGCAATGGTCATTCTCGTTCTTATCGGTACTGGCAGCCGCAATACGAGCATAACCTTCACATTGAGCCGAAACCGTGCGGAAAGGAATGGATACAAGGTATCTGTTGTTTTTATCCAATAATGCGGTATCTGGAACCGTATAGATAAAATATCGGCCTGCATCGGGGGCATCATATCGGGCTTCGCTTAAATTAGCGGGCCACTTACCTTCCTGATATCCAGGTTCTACCGCCTTGTCCATGTAGATACGTATTTTCGTATTTGCCGGAGTACCGTTTTCCAGATAGAATTTTAAATCGAAAGTCTGTCCTTTTATGGGAGCAATCTCACGTTCGTAAGTACCGGATGCTTGATTACCATTCAATGTCGTTTCGTAAATAATAATCTTCTGGTCAGCATACTCATCATTCACCATATTGATAGTTCGTTCTATCGTATTGAAATACGGTGCTTCCAGAAACCAGGTCAATACCTCCTTCTCCGTTGCAGGATTGTCAGGGTAACTGTTTATCAGCGTTTTGAAGTCCACACGATGCAAGCCCGGCTTGTCGGCTTTGTATACATATTTGTAATCCCAGTCTCGTTCTACCTTCACTCCATCTATGGTGAAAGCGGTTTCTTCCTCTATCACTTCCAACTGGTTGTTTGTGTTTGCATCGAACAGGTTGCACGAAATTTTGCACTCTACCGGGAAAAGTTCTTCGGGATAGGTGTCGGGTATATTGAATACAATAGACACCGGTTCGCCGGAACGTCTCGGTACTGAACTGGAAGTCCATACCGGTGCAAAGTCGAATTTATTCAAATAGACAATCTGTATGGTGCGCGGATACTTTCCTGCCTTTATCTGTAACGTACCATATTGGGGAGTATCGGCTATTTCATTCAGGGAAACAGTCACACTTCCCTTACCGGTAGCGGGATCATACTGTAAATTCAGGTCGCTGCTTGCCAGTCCTTCGTTGGAAAGCCAAGTAGCAGTTACCTGATCGGACGTAATTCCTCCTGTGCAGGTAAAGTTGATGACCTCATCTTTTCGTTCCGTATAGATTCGGGTTGTTTCTCCCTCAATCGTCAGCGCAGAAGTTCCGTCGCCGATGGAAGGCAGTTCATTATCTATAGATACCCATACGTTATTGGCAGCTACGCCATTTTTTGCTTCCTCAAAGGTGGCATATCCCAATGTGGTTGGGGGAGCACTATGGAAGTTGAAAATATAACGGTGATTGCGGATAATCTTATACGGATTGGATTGATCATCTACAATCATCAGCTTGTAATATTTGCCGTCAATCTTAAAGATGGCGAACATCGGATCATCCTGTGCATTTTCATGCTCGAAAATATACCGTAATCCCCATTCATTCTGTACTTCCGTATCCTCCGGATCGGTTGCCTTTATCAGATCTTCACCAGAGCAGAGTGTCACATAATCGTGGACAGCACGTCCTTGGCTCTCTGTTGTTAAATCGAAATCGAACGGATTTGTTTCATTCTGATGATTGTAAGGAACAACCGTACCCTTGGCGTATGTATTACAAATGGCAAAACCTTGAATTTCAAATTCATCCGTTACATTCTCTGCTTTCTGATAAGTGACAGCCGCCTGATTGCGGTAAAGTATGATCGGCGATGTGGAGTTATCTTTAAAATATGAAGTCAACTCGGTTTCTGAATTAAAAACTTTCCGACCCCAATATACCAGTCGGCCCGAAGAAGAGGTAAAACGGGTCATTACTTCTTTTTCTGTACGGTTCAGCAATTCGCTGTCGTCCACATCTGCCGCATTATAGTTGGCTATAAAGTGGATGCGGCGCACCGTGCTGGGGATAGAAGGGGTAGAGAATGTACCTTCCTCATTGGTATCTGTTTTTTGGTATGTAACTTCATTTGCTCGTACATGCCCTAAATAATAACCGCTTTCATTGAAGAGAAACAGCCAGATAGATGAAACAGGCTCTCCGTCGGGGTCAATAGAGCGGGTATTGACTACCGTATTTCCCGGTATCGTAAAACTGAACCGAAGGCTCAGTTCATCGGGCAGGCTGGTATTACCGCCTGTCTTTCCCATATCCGGGTCGACACAGCCAGAAAGCATCGTTACGATGCCTGCTATGAGATAGAATGCTATTTTCTTAATCATAACTTATTCTTTTTTTACTTCGAAAGGTTATTCTGTAGGTTCTCCAACATGGAAATCACGGACGCAACGGACACGGTGCTCGGCTTCACTTGATTCTTCTTTTTCTAATGTTCCTGCTCCACTTGCAGGTATATTCATGAAATAATTAGAGCTTGAAACCCAATAATCAGGATTGCTTTGATTTCCATAATTCAATACATAATCCATTACGGCTCTGTCATCTTTCGTATTTACTTCAGGATCTGTCTGATATTTAATGATGATATTAATTTCAGCCGCGGTAGGAAGTCGCCAGTCATCGTAAACTTCTCCATTTTTGCCTACTTCTACATAATTCTTACATTGATTTTTAGCCTTTTCCCAGCTTATGGTAGAACTATTTCCTAATTGTGATGCAAGCATGAAAGAAGGAGATACCAGATTGTCATTGTCAGGATTATTGGGATCAACAATATCCTCATTATCCTCATTGCTCATGATTGGACGTCCTAATTGATAATCTCCAGAAGTGGACGTAATAACTACATGATACATCTGATTATTGGAGGCTGTACCATTATCTTCCAAATAGTATGATAAGGGGAGATCCTTATAATATGCGTAATATATATAATTACTTTCATTAGTATCCGTTGTCTTTCCATATACGTCTATGTATGTTCCGTTTTTATTACTTTTCTTTTCTATTGTGTAATCTCCTGTACCCTCTTGAACTTGAATATATTCGTCATCCTTTTTTATATATATATAATCTCCTCCCTTCTGTTCTGTGACATTGATTTGATATTTTTTTCCTTCGTTTTCTGGTACCAATACATCATTATCTGTCTTGTCTTTTTCTAACATATATTTCCTTACATAAACAGTAGCAAAATCTTGAGGAGATGATACTTTTTCGTAGGTTTCAATGTAACTGTAATCTATACGGAAAATGCGTCCTTCACCGTTATCATTTTTCACATAGAATTTACTTTTCATATCAACTTTATTACCAATTTTTCCATTCAAGCCACTTATTGTGCCATTAAAACCTTGGATGATTTCATCTTGTATAGTGCCATTATACACATAGTTATCACAGGAATATTCCAAATACGATAATATATCGTAGGAACGATTCATAGGCCATGCTCCGGTATTTTCATCCAAATACGAATACAATCCGGCAATGCCTGTAATATATTCCAAGGGATATTGTTTGATGGTTACGGTCTTGATGCAACTGTGAGTACCTTGATCAGACTCATTGTATTGTGCATTCTTAACCGTTAGTGTGATATAACGGATGGTCTTGTTTACGGGTATGGGGCTGTGTATAACCAGATGACCATTTAAACCTCCCTTTACACTTAAATAAGTGTTGTTCATGATGTCCTGGTCATTCGTTAAATCTATCTTTTTACCATATTTATTTTTGTAATAAATTTCCGTAATTTCAATTTCTGCTTTTTGGCTGGTTAGATCTTTTACTATCTGGCTTGACGATGCAAACGTTAAATCATATGTATCCACATTTCGCATCACCACATCATATTCACTCAGTTCCAGATACAGTGGAGTGTCTCCGTTAATATCTATATTCGTATCATACCAAGGAGCTACTTCGTATTGTACGTTTTTAACTTCAATCGGCTTATCGGGTGTGGCATTTCCTTTCGCTGTTATTTTAGCCTTTACTTTATACCAGTGGTTACGCTTCAGTTTCTTGTTATCGTCGGTAGAGAGGCGGAGAGGAATCTTGTAATAGTTGTTCATATATTGAGAATCTCCCTGATCAGTAGTACTTTTCAGTCGCGCGTTGAGAATGACATACGTTTCCTTTAAGATATCGTTACTCCATTCGGTAGGATAAGTGTAGGCAATAATCTTAGGAACTGATTTGCCGGAATCGTTTTTGTCCATAAACTTAAGGCTCGTTTCTTCTGCTGCAGATGCTATGGTATATCCGAATGTATCATCATTACCGGGCAAGACTCGTGCATTCGTTGCATAGTTATGGACACTATATTGCAACTGACCAATATCGTCATTGGTAGGGTACTGGTAGGTAGTTCCATTGATTGTTGTTTGGTCTGTTGTAAACTTCAAATCTAAAGATATCTCTATTTTTGCGGCCAGTCGGGTCAATTCAACAGATATGGTATATACATTGGAAGATTCAGCCGGTTTCAACATGCTATACCCGCTCATGGTAAAAGGCATTTTACTATCTTGTGAAACGGATTGATATATATATTTATATTCGTCTACGAGTTGCTGCAAATCACTGAGAGTTTGAATCTGTTCTAAATCAGTTTCACTTGCTGTATTGTTTCCTGAAGAATGGATATGTAAATTGGCTATCACATATACGTCACAAGTTTCGTGACCTTGGAAATGGTTTTTCCAATTGCCCGAAATCAGGCAAACCGGATCAACGATCTTTTTTGAGCCGTCGCCAAAGTGGAAATAACAATTTGGAACCAGTTGCCCCGTCCCACTATCGAATATGAATACATCCAAATAACGAATGACGTTGTCCCATGCACTTTCTGCGGAACTGTCAGTAATTCCATCGGCACGGGTAAAAGTATTCTGTCCAGCGTTTATTTGCAAGGTTAGTCCTGTTTCTGTAGAAGAGGCAAGGGGATTGCCTTTTTCATCCGAACACGAAAAGCAGATGAAACAGCACAATGTACAAACAATGCTATATATAATATTTCTTTTTTTCATAGTGCTCAGTTTTGTGAATTATTTAGAAGATTGTCATATTCAATTGTGCTAACTTGCTGAATATGGATAATATTTTTACCTCCCGGGAACTCATCACCCGAGCTCACGTTGAAGTCTAATGAACTATTGTCTGTATCTATGGTGATATACATGTCCGTTTCGCGAGTTACTCCTTCCTCGAAAGTTTTTCTGGGGTGTATACGCAGCGTAACAGGACCTTGACCTCCTACACCATGATAGTCGCCTATAAACTCAAAATCATCCGGATTGGTAAGGTGGGCCGTCCATCCAATGCCTACCGGAGTATTCATCGTGAAAGAGAATTGAGCATCGCGGACCTCGTTGTCCTGACTATAAGCAACGAGTACAGCTTTTTGATTCTGTACAACATGAATTCCTGCTATCTCTCCATCATAATTATCGCTGAAATCGATTGTGATTTCATCTACCCGAATCCAGTCGGCAACCGTGCATTCCAAATACAAGCCATAGTCTGTAGGCGTTACCGTGCCGATATCGTTTATTCCTGTTACGTTTATCTGATAGATGTTATTGCGTACAATGGCATATTCCATCGGACTGACCGTTGTATCATCTCCGTCTTCGGCATGTTTTATCCAGTAAGTATAATAACAGATGCCGTCTTGATATTTAGTAATACCAAATTGGGACAAATTATCATCACTAATGGATTGATCTCTGATTACATTTTTTATTTCTGGTAATGAAGCATAGCATTTACCGTTATATCGGTAAAAGGTACGATTACCATCAGTAGTAGAAATACCTGCAGGTTGATATATTGCTTTAAACACAATGCCGGTACAATAAGTGGCACATGTATTTTCACTATCTTCTGCTTTTACCACATTCTCTGTTGTATAGTCGAGCAAGGAATAGGTTACATCGTTATGAGTAGAAGTTACAGCTGTAGACAATGATTTCCAACTATCTGTAGCACTCCAATTGTTGTACGTAGGAAAATAGGGCTGATAATCAGCAGCGATATCAGTTTGTGGTACTTTCAGTGTTTTGGGGTCTATGACATAATTTGCAGCACGATTTCCCTCTACCTTTTCCGCTCCCAAATAATCAATTGTAAAGTCTGTAGTAGAATTGGTTACTCGTTTGAAGGCATACGTTCCTCCTGTATATTTATTGACTAACATGGCTTGTGTGATGACAACTTTATCATTCCCCACTGAATACTCAGTATCCCAATGACAATCCACCCGTGCTGCCAGTCGTTCTACGTTTGCTGAAACCACGGTCGGATTGTTTTTGGAAGTGGCTTGAATTGTAACAGGGGTTCCCGTTTCGGAAGATGCCATTACAAAATGATTCGTTTGTACTATCGGAGTTGAAACGGGGTACTCACGCAGTTGATTTAAGGTGGTTATGTTTAAAGGGGTGCCCAAGTTTGCAATGACCAGAACATTATAAGACGAACCTATCTCTAAACCTTCTATCTCTTTCGTTTCTGTTGTATATTTTGTCGTACTACCTGTTAGTTGGTCGAAATATATTGAAACAACGTTTACTGACTGATCTGTCGTATTTAGTCCTTTTTCATCGGTTGTATGAAAGAAGAATACATTCAAGTCGTGTACTACATTCTCTTCATTTACGCCAATTTGTGGGCTGTCTCCATCTTCTCCGGGAGTGGGAGTGGAAACACGGCTGTTTTGTGAATCTTCTGTATTCACAACAATGCTTACATATACATTGCTTCCACCTTCCTTTTCTACAGAAGAGGCTGGAAGGCGATCATCCTTGCAAGCTGCGGTTATCAGAACCAGACAGAAGAAAAATAAGTATGTCAGAACGGGTCGTTTCATGGTATTTATTCTCCTAATGATACATTTTGAATACGTTTGCTCCATCCCAATACGCCAATGGATACGTTAGCGTATGCCCAATTGCCTCCAGACAGGAAGAATGAGAGATTGTAATCGTAGCCGCGGTCAAGAAACTCCTGACGGGAGTAGCGATGCAGCTCGTCGTAGTTACACAGACGGCTAAGCAAGTCGGGTAAATTTACTTCGATCACGGTTTTGCCTGTCTTTTTATTTTTTACTATCAGTACTTCATCATCTGCTAAGTTATCGTGAACGAAAATGCGGGAAGTCATAAAATCGGCATGTCCCATGTTTCCTACCGAAGTACGGGTGTCACTGTCGGGATCTTTCGTGTTCCAAGTCACGAAAGGAGTACAGATGGCTCTGGGGTGATTACTTGCCGAGTTGTCATGATTTAGCTGTACATTTGCTCCTTTTATGTACAACTCATAATCGTTGATATCCATTAAATCTGGTTCTTCGATGTCTCTCAAGGTAACACTGATGTATTTGGTATTACGGACTAAAGACATCGTATGGTGAGCCATTTTTCCTTGTGTCACTTCTACGGTTTCCTCGGACATGGCATGCCATAGGGTATCGAGCGGTTGATTCTGATGGTCTATATACGTTTCTCCTTCGTATGTTGAAATGTGATCAAGGGTAATTTTCAGATCCTCCATCACATTGTTTTCGTTCATTTCCGTGCGCCGGAACTTGGCACCTTCTTCTTGAATCAGGTCATCGTATTTGCGTTGATGTGCCAACGCTATAAAGCGGTAGGTTCCCTCAGGTAAATCGAGGAACATGGCGTAATCAGCCTTTTTTAACGGTTCATTTCCCTCTTCATTAGCTTCTGTACACTGTGTAATATAGTTTCCTTGTTCATCGAAAACATAAAGTGTCACTTCGCCTACATGATCGGCAAACATATCGGCACGATAAAGGTTGTAGTCGTATTTAAAGTTTACGTATACTCCTCGTTCGCACCCTTCACGGCTGTCGAAAATTAAGTCGGTACACGACGTGACGGATAAGACCAGCAGCAAGCATGCCAGCCAGCCTACCCCTAGTATATGTTTGGCACAATGGTTCATATAAAATGTTTTTATATCTTTGGTTGAGTAGGGTAGGGATTGTGTTCAAAATCACAGTCCCTACCTTAATATAATTTATAGATCTACGTTCTGAGAACGTTTTGCCCATGAGAGGACGTTGATTTCGGCACGAACATAGCCTTCTGCCTGATCATCAGGATCTTCTGACGGAGTAGTAATTTCGGGATCACCAGGACCACTGATACTAGTGATATTAATGTCATACCAGTTGTTACGAACTACGCCATAACGTCCCAGATGTTTCAATGCATAGGTTGGGGCACTCGCATCCCATGGCGTTTCTGAATCATTGAAATGTCTGATTAGGGTTGCGTAATAATAGCTTACTCCACCTTTATAGTACTTAATTGTACCAATTGTATTCCAGATTGCTTCAGCTTGTTCGGTTGTCAGGTCTGTTGATTCACCTATTTTAAATAGTTTTTTCATATCGTCAGCACTGTCATAAGAACCTCCGGCAGCGTTAGTGTTCAGTTGCAGGTCTAGAGATGACTCTCCAGAGAAGGCTGTTTCTTTTACATGAGAAACTATACCTTTAATGCTACCCTCAGTTATGTCTGCAGCAGGATATTTAGTCGGGGTTGTACCGCAAATAAAGAAATCACGAGCTATTGTTGGTGTCGCCTCATTAGCACTGAACTTAACTAAATATTTAGTCTGCAGCAATACGCCTGTGGTACGGTTTTGTAATTGTTGACTATGATCCATCGTGTTTTCGAAGCAATATAATGGGTAACTATATTGATCATGTTCCGCATTTGCATTCCAACTATCTGTACCTGGCTGATTGGCATTTGTATAGGTTGTAAAATCACTAGCAGGTATCGTTGTATCCTTTGTATAATTTCCATCAACAGCCCAATAAATACGATAATAAGATTGATTATTTGACATTGCAATAGCATTTGTTCCTACAAAACGAGCGGGATTGTTATCAGTAGTTGATAGCCAACCAGAGAATCCGGTTACATCACGTACCAATTTAGTTGATTTATTGGTTACATTTAATGCCCAGCCAGTAAGCTTGATTATATCACCGTTATAGACACTTTCGTCATCTCCATTTGGTTTGGTATTGGAAACTGTAGCGGTTTTAGTATATTCACTATTGTTATAAGTAAATCCTGACAAAGTAACTTTTGCGACTACACGCTCTACATAGATTTTTGCAGGGTCTTTATCAGCTTCGGCAGCAGCTTTTGTTTCGTAAACGGTTACGGGAACCAATGTCTTAGCAGTAGCACTAGATAGAGTTCCATTTCCTGGAATAGTAGATAATGGAGCGTTTGTCATTAAGAATTTAGTTCCTGAATAATTAGATAATGTCTGATTTTCAAGTTTTGCTTGTAAAGCTGAAAGTGTAGACGTTGAGGTTAAAGCTTCACCATTAATTTTTAATGTCCCAGTTGTAGCCTCTACTGAAGCGACAGCATCAGTAGGGTTCAGAATAACGAGTGCATAAAGTTGTTCACCAGTGCCTACCAATGGTGCTTCGGTCGTTGTTGTTACCCGGGTAGAAACTTGAGCATCACTCTGATCATCTTGTTGAGTTAATGTCCCTAAGTCATAAGCTTTGACGAATGTCGCACTGGCATCAGGATTTCCGGAAGTAGTAGTTTTAAAAAATGCTATTATTCCGTTTTCTACTGCATATTCTCCTTCCAAACCATCATCAAGCATGTTGTCATCATTTACTCTTGACATGCCACTAGTGGTAGGCAAATTAATAGCCACTTTTACATATCCGTCTCCTGTCGTGAGAGTGGTACCTCCATTTTCTGTTCTGTTGTCATCCAACGAATCACTACATGCGGCAAACATACTTGCTGCAAATAGCAATGTTAAATACTTCACCTTTTTCATAATTGCTATATAATTAATTAAAATTAATAAATCCTATTGCTATTAAGGTCTTTTTAATCAGTTTCTCTAAAGACCTTTTTATTCAATTCCTGACAAGTTGATTTTTGCTTCTTTTAGTCCGGCATTATCTGCTTGTTGTAACCACTTGATGGCTTCATCATACCGTTCCAATATTCGCATGGCTACTCCCCGTGAATTTGCGGCTTCCGGACTTTCACCAGCTTTCATTAAATAAGGCAATGCCTGCTGCGCCAGACCTTTTTCAAGTAAGGCGTTTGCAGCATTGAGGTTGGCTACTTCGCTATCCGGATACAAACGTACAGCTACATCGAATACATGCTTGAAATTGTCGCTGCCGGGCTGGTAGGTCTGTGCTACGGCAAACATCTCGTTGAGGCTGAGATTTTGCGGACGCGTATGAATGAGCTGTTTCGCTTCGTCCACATTGAATCCTCTAATCACATAATCTATGCGATAATCGGAATGACGTAAGGCAGGGTAGCAGTCTTCCAATAGGGTACGATATGACTGAGGATAGCGTGCACGTATCTGGCGTTCCTTGACGTCGATATCTTCATTACTGTCTATCAGTTGTATAATCTCTTCTTTGTCCGGAAGGTTGCTTGTCTCAACGTACTTGCGGAAACCTTGCCAGTCTTCGGGCTCGAAGGCTATATTAAATAATGTGTCGGCCAGCGCATAACGGTCAATGAGGTATTGCTTTAAAGCGTTGGTACGTCCTTCTGCCAGTCGGGCATTGGAGCTATAACTGCCTTCGGGAGAAGCATAACCTTTGATGTGTATCTGTACGATACGTACATCGTTGTCGGAACGTACACTATCTATCGTGGCACATATTTTTGCCAGTTCCTCAGGATTGCGGCGGTAGTCTGGATTAATTTCGGTCTTGTTGACCGGAAAATCCAGATAGGCATGACCGCTGAGCTGACGGCTTTTTACAGTTTCTACTTTTGGCGTAAGATAGGCGAGGGCAGGATGCCAGGCTATATCTGCTACAGCAAGGGGGTGTTGCTTCATATTGATGACCTGTCCACATCCACATTCGTCTTCTCCCAAATAGAGTGAAGCGTTTTCCATCCATGGCTCATAAGGCAGACTGATTGCATAAGGAAGCTGTCGCTGTATGTCTTTACCTGTTTTTATTACACGGTAAGGCTTTTCAGCATAGGATAGTAAGTCGTTGCGTAAATAATATAAGTAGCGTCTGCGTCCCATAACTTCAACAGCAGGGAGCCATTGGTCGCCACCATCTCCTTTGAAGAAGGGCTGTAACACCAATGAACGGTTGGAACGTAGCTGGAGATTGTCAAAATTAAAATCGAAGGCGATACGGACACTGTCGCGTACCCGATTTATCTGTACATGATTTATACTGACACCACTTTGGGAGGGTTGTGTCTGTGTAAAAGCTGTAGCAGGTAATAGAAACGAAGCGCCGAAAACTAAATAAGGCAATATATAGCAAGCTTTTCTTTTCATACTCTCTATCTCCTTTTCTTTAGAATACTGTCTAGTCCTGAAATAGCGTTACAACAAAAAAGGTAACATTATGGAAAAGACAGAAACAAAGTACGTTAAGCGCACACAAAA
>ERZ780013.205-NODE-205-length-23722-cov-4.59513_pt1 | contig 23722 bp, 23 predicted proteins | sample MGYA00511178_ERZ780013 | MGnify/ENA primary metagenome ERZ780013 (study PRJEB29588, sample SAMEA2149568) | human gut metagenome | biome: human gut; feature: human-associated habitat; material: faeces | place: Denmark | collected 2008/2010 ... | reverse complement strand
GCGTCGTGGAATGAGCCTTGGTCATCGCTCCACACCTGTATGTCCTCACGCTCTTTGCGTCCTTTTGTGTAGACAATAAGTTCGCCCTGTTCCAAAAATTCGTTGACCATCAGGATAGCCATTTCCATATATCCGCCGGGGTTGCCGCGGAGGTCGACGATGTAGCGGGAGGCGCCGTCTTTTTTCAGCTTCGACAACGCTGCGAAAAACTCATCGTATGTGTTCTTTCCGAACTGTGCGATTTTGATGTATCCTGTCTTGTCGTCAAGCATATACGACACGTCGATGGTGTTCATCGGGATGTCGTCGCGTGTGATGGTGAAAGTCAGCGTCTTCTTTGATGTGTTGCGTTTCACTCCGATTCTCACCTTTGTGCCTTTTTCTCCGCGGATTTTGCTGCGGATGCCCTCTGCCGTCAGCGTGCCGCCGACAATCGACTCTCCATTGACCGAGATTATGCGGTCGCCGGCAAGCATTCCCACTTTTTCCGCCGGTCCGTTGGGAATCACTTGGTCAACGTTGGCGGTGTCGTTCATCATGAAGAACGACACGCCGATGCCGCTCATCGAGCCGTCGAGTTTCTCGTTCTCTGCACGGATATCGGAAGCGGGAATGTAGTATGAATGCGGGTCGAGGTTGCCGATGATTGCCGGAATGGCTTGCTCCACAAGGTCCTTCACGTCGATGGAGTCGACATATTCACTTTGGATCAGGTTGAGCACGGCATTGATCTTGCGGTCTTTGTCGAGTGTGAATTTTTTTGTTGATATGTAGTTGCCTATGACGATACCGAGCACAATCGCTATCGAGATAACCAATGGATACCAAATTATGGAATTATGTTTAATTCTCATTCTATTGTTGTTTGTTATAGATTGTTTTCCGCTTCAGTGTCAGTGTTGATAAAAGAGCATTCCACTCCTGCCTCGCGCAAAAGGTCGAGTCCGTCGCTGAGCCGGTAGAGCTTGGAGAAGACCACGCGCTTGATGCCGGCTTGGATTATCAGCTTGGCGCACTCGATGCATGGAGAGTCGGTCACATAGAGCGTGGCGCCGTCGCTGCTGTTGTTGCTTCGCGCCACTTTCGTGATGGCGTTGGCCTCGGCATGGAGCACGTATGGGTAGGTGTGGTTGGTCTCGTCCTCACAAACGTTGTCAAAGCCCGAAGGAGTGCCGTTGAACCCGTCGGAGATAATCATTTTGTCCTTGACCAGCAGCGCGCCCACTTGGCGTCGCCGGCAATATGAATTTTCCGCCCATATCTGAGCCATCCGCAGGTAGCGGTGGTCGAGCAGATGTTGCTTTATTGAATTGTCCATTTCTTACGCATTGAACATCAAAATGTTGGCAATAATACAGTTGCCTCGTATGCATTGTTTGCAATCAGTCTGCAAAAATACGAATTTTCAGCGTGATATTGACCGCCTGACACTACTTTTTTGTTAAATTCTCGCTATCTCGCAGATTTTTCGTATTTTTGTAGATTGAAAAAAATGCATAATATGGCTCAGAACAAAAAAATACGCGTTGGCATTACCCACGGGGACATCAACGGGATTGGATATGAAGTGATAATGAAGGCGCTTGAGGATCCTTTGATGACGGATCTGTGCACGCCGATTGTTTATGGCTCGTCGAAGGCGCTGTCATACCATCGTAAGGCTTTGGAGATGGGAAACGTGAACTTCACGCTTGTGCCGCGGGCGGAGGATGCCGCCGACGGTGTCAACAACTTGGTGGAAGTGGTCGACGGAGAGGTGAGAATCGAGCTCGGATCGCCGAGCGAGGCTGCCGGAAAGGCTGCGCTGGCTGCGCTGAAACGTGCTGCCGACGACCTGCGCAACGGCATCATCGACGTAATGGTGACGGCGCCTATCAACAAAGACTCCATCCAGGGCGACGATTTCCATTTTCCGGGTCACACGGAGTTTTTGGAGTCGCGCATCGGCGAGGGCAACAAAGCGCTGATGATTCTTTTCGACGACCATCTGCGCGTGGCGCTGGTCACCACCCACTTGCCTTTGGCTCAGGTGCCTGAGGCGATAACAAAAGATGCCATCGTGGAGAAACTTGAAATCTTCAATGATTCCTTGAAAAAGGATTTCGACATCATAAAGCCGCGCATCGCTGTGCTGTCGCTCAATCCGCATGCCGGGGAGAACGGTATGCTCGGCACGGAGGAGAAGGAGGTGATAACGCCTGCCATTGAAGAGGCTTATTCAAGAAAAATCATGGCATTCGGACCGTATGCCGCAGACGGATTCTTCGGCAGCGGGCAGTATACGCACTTCGATGGTGTGCTTGCCATGTACCACGATCAGGGTCTGGCTCCGTTCAAGACAATCGCGATGGACGACGGCGTGAATTTCACTGCCGGACTCCCGTATGTGCGCACTTCGCCCGACCACGGCACTGGATATGACATCGCAGGAAAGAACCAGGCAAGCGAGGCCTCGCTGCGCTCTGCGATTTTCAAGGCTATCGACATCTTCAGAAACCGCATGCGCTTTTATGAAATGAACGCACATCCGTTGCGTCGCCAGTACTACGACAAGAGCGGCGACAAGGAGGTGCTCGACTTGACAAAGGACGATGATGAGTCGTCGGAAATCCTTAACGCTTAAAAACGAAAGAAAAATGAACTATGCGATAATAGCCGCCGGCGAGGGTTCGCGTCTCGCACAAGAGGGCGTGGCAAAACCAAAACCGCTTGTCGACATCTGTGGCGAACCGATGATAGGCCGCCTGATAAATCTTTTCTGCCGCTGTAATGCGGAGAGCATCAGCATAATCGTCAACGAGCAGATGACTGAGGTGCGCGAATATATTGAGAGCCTCTCGCTCGACATCCCGCTGAACCTGGTGGTGAAGACAACTCCGAGCTCGATGCACAGCTTTTTCGAGCTTTCAAGGGTGATCCCGAAAGGACGTTTCTGTCTGACAACGGTCGACACTATCTTCCGCGAGCAGGATTTCCGTCCATATATCGAGGCGATGGAGGCTGATGAACGTTATGATGGAATGATGGCGGTGCCCGACTATATCGACGATGAGAAGCCCCTGTATGTGCAGACCGACGACGATTTGAACATCACGGCTTTCCGCGACGAGCGATATGATGGCGCAAAATACATTTCGGGAGGCATATACGCTCTCAATGAGAAAGCCATCGATGTGCTTGCCGACTGCATGGAGCGAGGCGTGGCGCGTATGCGCAACTTCCAGCGCGCGCTCGTCGACGCGGGTCTGAGACTGAAGGCGTATCCGATGGGGAAAATTCTTGATGTAGACCATGCCGGCGACATCGAGAAGGCGGAAAATTTCATCAACAGCAAATAAAGTTTAGAAACAACATACAAATGGCAGAAATAACAATTGCCGGCATTATGAGAGCCGGCGCTTACTCGCCAAACCATATCGGCAACGACGCTGCGATTTTCAACGCTACGGCAGACCAGCTGCGCAAGCGCGGTTGCACGGTCAACATCTACAGCGAGGAGCAATTCAACAGCGGCAAAGTGAAGGAGCGCGTAATCCTCAATATGTGCCGTGAACAGGAGTCGATAAAACGCCTTCAGGACATGGAGGACGATGGCTGCATTGTGGTGAACTCGGGCTACGGCATCGAGAACTGCACACGCGAGCGCATGACACGCATTCTGATGGGGCACAACATTCCGTATCCCGACAGTGTTATTGTCAACACCGACGAGGCTGTGGTAAACCAGCTGAGAAAGGCGGGCATCAACAACTGCTGGATAAAGCGCGGCGACTTCCATGCCATGCATAAGGAGGACGTGAGCTATGTGCGCCATGCGGAAGAGGCGCAGGAGGTGCTGCAGGAATATTTCTACCGCGGCATAAAGCGTGCAGTAATCAACCGTCATCTTGTGGGCGACCTTATAAAATTCTACGGCATCCATAACTCGCCGTTCTTCTTCTGGTTCTATCCTTTCGACGAGGGGCACAGTAAATATGGACTTGAGGCTATCAACGGCAAGTCGAAAGGCATTGATTTCGACATCGAGCGCTTGAAGGACATCTGCCACGACGCTTCCGAGGTTCTCGGCGTGGAGATTTAGGGCGGCGCCTGCATCGTGTCGCCGGAAGGCGACATCCGCATCATCGATTTCAACGACTGGCCAAGTTTCGCGCCTTGCCGCAACGAGGCTGCTCCGTTTATTGCCAAGGCGGTGCTGAATTATGTCAAATCAAAACTTAAATAACGACGTCGATGAATATAAAAGAATTGAAAGCGTCTTATAAAGACACCCTCAAGTCGATGGACACGGAGGAAACGATCGACCTTTGTTTCTATCGCCCGATAGGTTATATGTGGGCTGTGCTGTGTGCGAAACTCGGCATCAAGCCAAACGCCATTACGATTGCTTCTATATTTATAGGTGTGGCGGCTGGAGTGATGTTCTATTTCGACGACCTTTGGCTGAATATTGTGGGGGTGTTGTTGCTCGTTTGGGCAAACTCTTTCGACAGTGCCGACGGTCAGCTGGCGCGTATGACGCAGCAGTACTCACGCCTCGGTCGTATACTCGACGGTCTGAGCGGCGACTTCTGGTTTGTGGCGATCTATTTGGCTATATGCTTCCGTGAAAACTGTACCAGCGTGTTCTTTATGGAACACCAGTGGGTCATTTGGGCGATAGCCGTAGCCGCAGGTCTGTGCCATGCGAAACAGGCTGCAGCTGCCGACTATTATCGCCAGTTCCACTTGTATTTCTTGAAAGGAAAAGAAGGAAGTGAGCTCGACAGCGTGGAGCAGCTTGACAAGGCGTATGCCGCTGTGCCATGGAAGGGAAACTTCTGGAAGAAGACCACGATGTTCTTCTACCGCAACTATACCGCAAACCAGGAGGTGCTCACGCCACGCATGCAGCAACTGCGCCGCGCCTTGCGCAAACGTTTTGGCGAGGGGGAGGTGTCGCAGTCGTTCCGCGACACATTCCGTGCCGGCAGCAAGCCGTTGATGAAATACACCAACTGGCTGTCGTTCAATCTGCGTTCGATAGCGCTTGTATGCTCGCTGCTCGTCAAGATGCCGTGGCTCTATTTCGCTTTCGAGCTGGTCGTGCTCAATCTGATGCTTGTATATATGATTTGGCGGCATGAGCGCATGTGCCGTAAATTTACGGAGGAGGTTGAAAATGGCAAATACTGATATTAAGGGTGTGATTTTCGACTACGGCGGCACAATCGACAGCCGTGGCGACCATTGGAGCGAGGTGATTTGGGACGGATACCGCGAAGCTGATGTGCAGGTGACGAAGGAGCAGTTCCGCGACTGCTACGTCTATGCGGAGCGTGAGCTGGCGAAGACTCGCCATATACTGCCCGAGCATAATTTCTACGACCTGTTGCTCATCAAGATGCGTATCGAGATAGGCAACCTCGTTGAAAACGCAGTGCTCCCTTCTGATTATCCCGTGGAGGAAAAGGCGCTTGCCGTGGCGCGCTATTGCTATAACCGTGCGAAGGAATCGGTTGAGGAGGCGCGTCAGGTGTTGGAGTTTGTGCATGAGCGGGTGCCGATGGTGCTCGTGAGCAACTTCTATGGCAATGTGGAGACGGTGCTTGCCGATTTCGACTTGGCACGCTATTTCAAAAAGGTTGTTGAAAGCGCTGTAGTTGGCATACGAAAGCCCGATCCGCGCATTTTCGCGCTCGGTGTGGAGGCTCTTGGCGTCCCTGCAGAGAATGTGCTTGTCGTTGGCGACAGCTATAAGAAGGATATCGTGCCGGCTGAGTCTATTGGATGCCAGGTGGCGTGGCTCAAAGGAAAAGGATGGACGGCGGAGGAAGATGCCGTCACGCATCCCGAAATAATCAAAAAACTCGAGGAAATCGAAAAACGCTTCGTTTAGAAATTTTTGCAAAATAAGGCGCAATCAGGTAATATTTAACAAATATTACCTGATTGCGCCCTTTTTTACCAAAGTTTAGACCATTTGGACCATTTATTTATTTAAAAATAATTTTGCATTCAGGAAAATAGCAGTACTTTTGACCCGTGGATTTTGGTCCGCAAGACAAATTTGAAAACAACTCAAAAGAAAAATATTCTGAAAAATGGAAAATTGCAACGTTAAAAAAGCAGAAGGCAAACTTGGCGTACTTGTAGTAGGTCTTGGTGCCGTTTCAACAACATTTATGACAGGTGTATTGATGGCTCGTAAAGGTTTGGCTAAACCAGTGGGCTCAATGACACAATACGACAAAATCCGCGTTGGCCGCGGTGCTGAAAAGAAATATCTTCACTATAAAGACATCGTGCCTTTGGCAGATTTGAACGACATCGTTTTCGGTTCTTGGGACGTTTATCCTGCAAACGCATACGAGTCGGCTATCAACGCTGAGGTGCTTAAAGAAAAAGACATAGAGCCGGTTAAGGACGAATTGGTTAAAATCGTTCCTATGAAGGCGGCTTTCGACCATAATTATGCAAAACGTCTTGACGGTGACAACGTGAAAACTTGCGCTAACCGTTGGGATATGATGGAGCAGGTTCGCGAAGACATCCGCAACTTCAAGGCAGCAAACAACTGCAGCCGTATCGTTGTGCTTTGGGCGGCTTCTACTGAAATCTACGTTCCGGTAGACGAGAAGATCCACGGCTCTCTCGCTTCTTTGGAAGCAGCTATGAAGGCTGACGACAAAGAGCACATCGCTCCTTCTATGTGCTACGCTTACGCAGCTCTTTCTGAAGGCGCTCCTTTCATCATGGGTGCTCCTAACACCACTGTCGACATCCCTGCTATGTGGGAGCTCGCTGAAAAAACCAAGATGCCTATCGCCGGTAAGGACTTCAAGACTGGTCAAACTTTGGTTAAGTCTGGTTTCGCTCCTATCATCGGAACCCGTTGCCTCGGCTTGTCAGGATGGTTCTCTACAAACATCCTCGGTAACCGCGACGGTCTTGTGCTCGACGAGCCTGCAAACTTCCACACTAAGGAAGTCAGCAAATTGTCTACTTTGGAGTCAATCCTCGTGCCTGAGAATCAGCCGGATCTCTACAAAGACTACTATCACAAAGTGCGCATCAACTACTATCCACCGCGCAACGACAACAAGGAAGGATGGGACAACATCGACATCTTCGGATGGATGGGCTACCCAATGCAGATCAAAATCAACTTCCTCTGCCGCGACTCTATCCTCGCTGCTCCTCTTTGCCTTGACCTCGTGTTGCTCAGCGACTTGGCTGCACGCGCAGGACGCTACGGCACTCAGCGCTTCTTGAGCTTCTTCCTCAAGAGCCCGATGCACGACTACACTCAGGGCGAGGTACCTGTAAACCACTTGTTCCAGCAGTACGTAATGCTCAAGAACGCTCTCCGCGAAATGGGCGGTTACGAGGCTGATGAGGAAATCGATTAATCTTCCTAAAAAAACATAATAAAATCGAGGCTGCGTCGAAAGATGCAGCCTCGTTTCATTTAGGGGGGGGGGGTGATGACCCTTATTTTTTTCGAAAAGATGTTACAATGCTTTGTCGAGGTCGTCGATTAGACGGTCTACATTTTCCGACAGCGTGGCCCAGCTGGTGCATATACGCACTTCCGTCATGCCGGGAGTTAGGTGCTCCGTTGTGGAGAAGATGTAGCGGTCAGACAAATGCTCGCTTACGCTGTCGGGAAGTATGGGGAATTGCTGGTTTGTGGTCGAAGCATAAGCAAGAGCCACACCTTTTGCCTCGAGCGCGCAGCGTATGCGCATCGCCTGTTCGACGGCGTGGCGCGACAGCTGCATGTAGAGGTCGTTTTCAAACAACGTCTCAAACTGGATGCCGAGCAGCCGTCCTTTGGCAAGCAGTCCGCCGTTTTGCTTTATCATGTATCTGAATCCCGGCGTGATTGACGGGTTGTTTATGACAACAGCTTCGCCGAAGAGTGCGCCGATTTTTGTTCCTCCGATATAGAACACGTCGCAGAGGCGAGCGATGTCGGCGAGCGACGTGTCGTTGTCGCTGGCGGCAAGTCCGTAGCCCAGACGTGCTCCGTCGAGAAACAGCGGCAATTCAAGCTTGCGGCACATCGCGCTGATGGCTTCAAGTTCGTTGAGATGGTAGACCGTACCCACTTCGGTCGACTGCGAGATGTAGACCATTCCTGGCTGCACGCAGTGCTCCAACCCTTTGTCGTCGAAATGGCGGCGATACACCTGCTCAATCAGTTGTGGCGTGATTTTTCCATTGATGCCTGGCACAGTGATTACTTTGTGTCCTGTCGACTCGATGGCACCGGTCTCATGCACGGCGATGTGTCCGGTTTCCACACATATCACTCCCTGGTATGGACGCAGAATGGAGGCTATGACGGTTTTGTTTGTCTGTGTGCCGCCGACGAGAAAATGCACATCGGCATCGGGGGCATTGCAGACGCGTCGGATAATCTGGCGTGCATTCTCGCAGTGGCGGTCTTTGCCGTATCCGGGGGTCTGCTCCATGTTGGTCTCTGCAAGTCGTTGAAGGATGCTTGCATGCGCTCCTTCGGTGTAGTCGCATTCGAAGTTGATCATAAAAGCCAAATTAGATGTTTCCGCAAATTTAGTCAGAATTTGCGGAATATTTGAGTCCTTTGATGAAAAATTACCGGGTGGAGTGACCGGTAATAAAAAAAACGGGACTCAACCAAAAGGATGAATCCCGCCCCAAACCAAATTTTATGCTTCTATTTTCTCATGCGTTTATTTGCGTTGTGCAAGCTGAGAGTCGAGGAAGAGGATGCCAGCCTCGCCGGCTTTTGCGAATTTCTCTGCCAAGTCTCTTGCAGTGGCTTCTTCCTCCACTTGCTCGCGGACAAATCCCCAAAGGAAATCCTGGGTGGCTTTGTCTTTTTCTGCCGATGCCACATCTACGAGCTCGTCGATGAGTTTCGACACGTGGCACTCGTGGTCATAGACGTTTTTAAACACTTCAGCCACATCGCCCCAGCCTGTAGGAACGACATCGACCATACCTACTTCTGCTTTCTCTCCGCGTTTGTTCAGGTAGTCGGCAATCTCGTAAGCGTGGTTAAGTTCTTCCTGCGACTGTTTCATCAGCCAGTTGGCGCATCCGTCAAGACCTTTGTTTTTCAGATAAAATGCCATTGAAAGATAAAGGTTTGAAGACCACATCTCTGCATTGATCTGTACGTTAAGCTCTTTTTGTAATTTTTCGGTCATCATAGTTGTATGTTTTTATATTTTATTTATCAGTTGTTTACTTGCCGCTCCTTCAAGCGGTCACTATTGGTTTCTGCCAAAAATGTGCCAGCGTGCGGATGGTGTCAATATGGCGGTTGTGGCGGTCGTTGTGTCACGAGGTGACTGCCATTTTGCAGGTTCGTGGAAAAACACTACATTTGCATTACAATGGGAAAAAAAGAAATGCAACATAAGGATATTGTCGCTGAACTGGCACGACGCTTGGAGCGTGGAGAGGCTGATGTGGAGGCTCTTGCCGACGGTTTTGCCTCTTTGCTGAAGGAGCATTGCGGCGCTCTCGAGACGGTCGCTGTGCCGGGTTTCGGCAAGTTTGAGGGAGAGAAGCTGATGGAGCGTGTGGAGGTGGATTCCGCCTCTGGACGCAGGATGCTTTATCCGCCCGAAATAAGAATGACGTTTGTGCCGGGCACTCGGCTTAAAACTCGCATTGCGGAGAAAGGAGAAGCCGGCGATGAGTAACCGAGTACTTGTGTTGCAGGACATTGTCAAGGCGTTGTCGCATGAGACCGACACGTCGGAGGCTTTGTGCCAATCTTTTGTCAAAGAATTGTTTGCCATTGTTGCCGAACAGCTGATGGATGGCGAGTCGGTGACGCTTAAAGGCGTGGGCCGCTTCGATGTGGATGGTGGCGAGGTGCGTTTTGTCGCCGACCCGGATACGGCCGCTGCAATCAACAGTGCGTTTGATTGTTTTGAGGCGATAGAGCTTGCCGATGATTTCGACGGCGATGAGCCAGTGGCGGAGGATGTGACTCCTGACGCTGCCGAAGAGGAGGCGGCGACAACTGCTGATGAGACGGCCGGAACAGAGGACGTGGCGGATGAGAGTCCTGCCGACGGAGTGGAGCCGGAGGAAAAGGAAAGTCAGACTGACGAACTTGAAGAGAGTGAGGCTGACAGCGAAGAGAACAAAGAAGAATGCACTGCTGAGACTGACGCCGATGATGAGACTGTGACTGAGGAAACTGCCGAAGAAGAGACGGAAGAAACTGCCGAAGAAGCGGAGGAAACAGTGGAGGAAGAATATGATGATGAGCCACAGCCGAAACGTGGCGGATGCCGTTTCGCTTGGGGATTCCTTGCCGGATTCGTGACGGCTGCGGTTGTGGCCGCCGTTGCGTGGTTCTGTCTGTTCGGAGTTGTCAAAAAACCGTCGTCTCAGCCTGCTGTAATTGCCGATGACACTGCCAAGGTGGCTGCGGCGGATTCCGACTCGACGGCTGCCGTGGAGAAGCCGCAGGAACAGTCTGAGGAAAAAACGGCTGAGCCGGAGAAGGAGAGCAAGAAGGCTGAACAGACGTTCAAGGTTACCAATACGGCATATCTGAGCAACATTTCCCGCAAATTCTACGGACATTACGCTTTCTGGGTATACATTTACTTGGACAACAAAGATATAATCACCGATCCCGACAATTTGCCTGTCGGAGCCGAGCTGCGCATTCCTGCGCCGGAGAAATACGGCATCGACAAGAATAATCCCGAGAGCATCAAACGTGCTGAAATAAAAGCGCTTGAGATTAAAAACGGCAAATAGGGTGACGACCGTGGATTGACAAGGAAACGAGGGGCTGTGTCCCCATAATATATAGAAGACCATGAAATGGCCATACGCGCGATTATGGGCATTGTTGGCAACGGCATTTGCCGTGATTATGCTGTTGTCAACGTTTGACGACTTGCGGATTTTCGGGCATCAGATGGCTAAGGTAAAGACATCTCCCGAAGTCGGCGGTCAAGCCGTCAGGAGTGTTGCCGTGTCTGAAAAGAACGTTGCAGCAACCGATACGTGCAAGTATACGCTGCTCTTTGTGGGCGATTCTATGTTGGAGGGATTGTCGCCGCGTCTGGCTGCCTATGCCGAAGAAAACGGGCATTCGCTTTACACGGTGATTTGGTATGGGTCGACAACCGAAAAATGGGGCGCGACACATAAGCTGAGGGCATATATTGAAAAATTCAAACCTGGTTACATTGTGGTGTGTCTTGGAGGCAACGAGCTGTTTTTGCGCAATGTGGAACGCAGCCGTGCGGCGATGGTCGACTCCATCATTGCCGATATCGGTGGATTGCCATTTGTCTGGATCGGTCCTCCAAACTGGAAGCCAGACACGGGCATCAACCGCCTGATTGCCGGAAAGGTGGGCAACGGGCATTTCTTCCTTTCTTCAAATCTTAGTCTTGACCGCGCTTCCGACGGTGCTCATCCGACGCGCGAAGCCGCGGCGGTGTGGATGGACAGTGTGGCGGTGTGGATTTCCACAAAATCGGTATGCCCGATGCGCCTTGACGTTCCGCACAAACGCAGTGCCAAACCAGTGAAAACCATAGTTCTTACACCTGATGATTGACCGGCTCACCGACATATCCAGCACCTTTGGCGCATTTCTTGACAGCGAGGCTTTCTGGCTGGTGCTTCTTGTGTTTTATCCAATCTATGGGTTGCTTTATCGCCGGCGGTCGGCAATGATGGCGTTTGTTGTGGCATTCAGTCTGCTGTTTGCCTATAAGGTGGGCGGATTGATTGCATTGTCGGTGCTTGTCAAAGCCGTGGTCGACTATTGGCTGTCGGTATGGTTGTCGAATATCCGCAGTCGCAGCCGCCGTCGGGCATTGCTCGTTTGCTGTGTCCTGTTGTCGGTGGGAGTGCTTGTGTGGTTTAAGTGTGACGGGGGAATGATGCAGTCGGTGGCATCGATTGTCGGTGCAAACTTCCGGCTGACAGACATCGTTGTTCCTGTGGGCATCTCGTTCTACACGTTCCGCTCGGTCAGTTATATGGTCGATGTCTACCGTGGCGTGATAATCGCTCCGCGGCGTATGCTCGACTATGTGTTTTATCTCACATATTTCCCGGTGCTTGTGGCCGGACCGATTGTGCGTGCGGCGGAGTTTTTTCCGCAGTTGGAGGGCAACCGCCGCATCACGCCCCCTATGCTGTATGCCGGACTGTTTCTGATGATGAAAGGTCTGCTGAAGAAGGCGGTGGTGGCCGACTATCTGGCGCAGTTCAACAACCTTGTTTTCGACAATCCTCCCGGCTCTATCGGCACGGAGGCTTTGCTCGCGCTGCTGGGCTACAGCGCGCAGATATATCTTGATTTTTCAGGTTATTCCGACATCGCCATCGGAATGAGCCGCACGCTCGGCATCGAATTGCCGCTTAATTTCCGCTCGCCGTATAAGTCGGTGAGCATCACGGAGTTTTGGCGCAGATGGCACATCTCGTTGTCATCGTGGCTGCGCGATTATATCTATATCCCGCTTGGAGGCAGCCGCTGCGGACGGTGGCGCACGAGATTCAACCTGTTGCTGACAATGGCTGTGGGCGGGGCATGGCATGGCGCCGGCTTTACGTTTGTGGTCTGGGGGTTGGCACACGGCATGGCATTGGTTGTGCAGAAGGCATTCTCACCGCTGGTGTCGCGGTTGCGTGCGCCGCGGCAGGTGTGGATAGCCGCTACGTTTGTTTTTGTCACGGTTATGTGGCTTCCGTTCCGTTGCGTCTCGCTTGCCGACACGGCGGTGATGTTCTGTCGCATTTTTACGGATTTCAGACCGGAAGTAATAGAGGCATTTGTGCGGGAACGTGCCGTATGGACGCTGATGCTGATAGCAGCCTATGTGCTTATATTCCTGCCCGATCGGATGTCGGAGTGGGCGGAGCGACGCTTTGTCGGGATGCGTTGGTTTGGCAAATTATTGCTGCTTTGCCTGTTGTTGCAGCTCATCATTGAGTTCAGTGCCGCCTATGTAGCCCCGTTTATCTATGCCGGGTTCTAAAAAAGTGGACGTGCAATCCTAAAACTATGAGATTTTTGGAAGTTTTAGGAGTGTCACGCCTAAAACTTTCGGTTTTTAGGTGGTTTTAGGATTGCCATTCCTAAAAAATATGTATATTTGCGAAGTCGAAACAAAAAAATCTGGTAGATGAAAAAAATAGAACGGCAAGTATATTTGAATAAGTTGATATCCTATAAGGATAAGAGTCTGATAAAAGTGATAACTGGAATCCGTCGTTGTGGAAAATCCACGATTATGGAAATTTATCGCGATTGGCTTAAGGACAGCGGTGTGTTGCCAGAGCAGATTGTTTACCTGAATTTTGAGGATTATGATTATTACGAACTTCGGGATCCAAAGAAACTGTATGACTATGTGAGGCAAAAAATACAACAAGACAAAATGACTTATCTGTTTTTTGATGAGATTCAGCAAGTCAAGGATTTCCCGGATGTCATAAACAGTCTTAATCTTAAACCGACTGTTGATATCTACATAACCGGCTCCAATGCGTACATGCTGTCGAGCGAGATTGCCACGCTGCTTTCTGGGCGTTATGTTGAGATTGCAATGTTGCCGTTGTCGTTTCGTGAATATGTGGCGGGAACAGATGGAGGACAGAATCTTCAGCAAGCCTATTCCGATTATATTGGCAGAAGCAGTTTCCCTTATGCGTTGGCTCTTGATTCGTCAGCGCAAATTGTTGATTATCTGAATAGTGTATATAATACGATTGTGGTAAAAGACATTATGGCCAGAAAAAAGTTGTCGGATGTGATGATGCTTGAAAGTGTTATACGGTTTGTCGCAGACAATATAGGCAACATACTCTCGACAAAACGTATCGCTGACATAATGACTGCTGATGGGAGGAAGATTGACCAGAAAACAGTGGAACGCTACTTGTCTGCCTTGTGTGAAACATTTTTTGTCTATGAGGTCAAGAGATTCAATATTAAAGGTCGGCAATTACTTAAGACTCTCGGAAAATACTATCTTGTTGACACGGGTTTGAGGAGGATGCTTTTGGGATCACGGTCGTTTGATGCCGGGCGCATTCTGGAGAATGTTGTTTATCTTGAATTGTTGCATCGGCAGAAAAAGGTCTATATAGGCAAACAGGATGATTTGGAAGTGGATTTTGTTGCCATTGATGAAAGCAATATCGCTTATTATCAAGTGGCGGCAACGGTAAGGGATGAAATGACATTGAAACGGGAACTGGCATCGCTGCAGCGTATAAGCGACCAATATCCGAAATATATACTTACTCTTGACGACGATCCTTCTGCCGACTATGACGGAATTAAGAGGATAAATGCTCTTAAATGGTTGATGGGGGAGTTTGATTGATGGTGATAAAGCAAATAAGACACGTCACTTTTGCAGTGGCGTGTCTTATTCGTTATGTCTTGGGTCGTTTGAAACCCCGTGCTGTTTCTACATTCCTACAACGTTGGCATAGTAGGCACGCACGTCGGTCCAGCGGTAGTAAGGGAACTGGGTGGTGGCTACTGGGATATGCACCTCATGCTCGTTGAGCAGCACTTTTACGAGAATGTCGTCGGTTGTGCCGCCTTTCTTGTTGAAGAACACGATTTGGAGGTTGGCGCACATTGGCGAAACCTTGAAGTCGGTCCAGTGCTGATAGAGAGTTTCCGGTTCGCGCCATGCCACATCGTAGGTCTCGATGCCCATCAGAGCAGCGAGTGGAGTGATGTTGGAGTCGTGGGCGAAACGCAGTGTGGCTGCCTGCGACGGATTGGCGATAGCTGCATCGGCGCTCTCAATGATGTTGCGGAGCAGCGGTTTCGAGCTGTCGCGGACAGAGCCGTTTGAGTCGGCGTGGTTTGCGCAGGTGGAGTAGAACTGATAGTTGAAGCACTGCCACAGGTCAAACAGCTCCTCGCTGGTGAACAGGTCGTAAAGACGTATCGGTGTCTCCATATTCTGGAGGTCGGCTGCAACCCAGTAGAATTGCCACATAAGTTCTTTTGGCTCTACATATTGTTTGGCATACTGCTTGTCGGCAAACAAAGCGGCGATAAAGCGGTCGGCATTGGTCTGCGACGCGCGGAAATTATTGTAGGCAGCGCGCCAGATGCCCTTCTTCCCGCAGAAAGCGTTGGCCTCGTCGGTGCGTCCGGTCAGATAAGGCATGTATTTCTGCGACGACTCGTAGGAAATCTTCAATTTGGGGTTGAGCTCCTTGAGTTGGTCGCCGAATGCCGCCATACTCATGGCACAGCGCAACACTACTGATGATCGGGCTTCGATGGAACGGTCGCCCTTGAAAACCTCAGGGAATGCGGTGAACATACGTTCTGCCACACCGCGGTGTTGGCGCACGCCAAGCGGAGAGAGGTCTTCGTTGCGTCCGGCTGCCTCTGCATAGATTTCGTGCAGTCGTTTGAGTGCGTCTTTGCCCAACGGACTGAGGGCGCCGGCTTTGTCGGCACGTTCGAGTGTCTCCATCGGGTTGGTGTATTCCGAGTCGCTGATCAGGTAGCGGGAGCCGTGGCGTCCGAAGTGGCTGATGTAGAATGGAGTGTAGCCTTTGGGTGCTTTTGTGTAGTGGTCTGTTGACTCTGGAGCCGGATAGGCATAATACACGCCAGCTGTTTTCTCAGGAGAAGCCAACATTTCCTCCTTTGTGGTCTGTGCCGCTGCTGGCAATGCTGCCGCCAGTGCCACGCAAGCAATCAATAATTGTCTCATAGATAATATAAAAATAGTTGGTTGTTTGTCTTTCGTCTTTTAAGTTGCTTTCTACCAGCCTCCAGAAGCGCCTCCTCCACCGGTGGAGCCTCCGCCGAAGCTTCCTCCGCCTCCGAAGCCACCACCTCTGGAGCCGCCACCCATCGGAAGGATTACCACAGGTGCAGCAGTCTTGGGGATTTCGTAGTAGATTTCCGATTTCTTTCCGCAGTTGCGGCAAATGTATGTGCGCATGCCGTAGCCGCAGCTGGTGGTGTCTGGTTGTGAGAAAATGCGGTCGCTTTCAAGATACGATGTGCGGGCGTGGCATTGCTGACATTCGCTGTATATGGTGCGCTTGTTGGGGAATGGGTACCCCTCAACTCCCCCGCACGTGTCGCAGAGCCACACATCGTAGTCTATCGATTCGAGCTGTTCTTCAAGATCCTGTGCCGGAGTCAGATATTTGTTGTCTTCGTCTTCCTGCAGTTTGTGCATCTTGGAGTGGCAGTTTGGGCATATACGCCGTCTGTTGCGGCAATAGTGCATTGTGGCGAGCAACACAATCAGTGCCGGCAGTGCCATGCCGAGAGTGAAGAATGTGGCGCAGATGTACAGTAGTTTGATTTTGTTAAGACGGTTGTAGCGGTCGAAACGGTTTTTGATGCTCGGTGTGAATGCGAGAAAAAGCACATAGAGCAGCAGGATTGCGGCAGCGGAGCCTGCCAGAGACATATAGCCATAGAATGCATTGTAGTTTTCTTGCTTCTCGTCGTTCTCGTATTTTGATTTGAGCTCAGCCACAGCACCGGGGGTGGTGAGCAGGGAGTCGATGCGGGCAACCGCTGAAAGCATACCGCTGTCGTAGTCGCCTTCGCGGAAATGCGGCACCATGCTGTCGCGGATTATGCGTCCGCAGATGATGTCGGGGAGAATGCCCTCTGCTCCGTATCCGTTGCGTATCACGGCTTTGCGTTCTTCTGTGCTAACAAGCACCAGCACGCCGTTGTTGTTGTCCTTCTTTCCGATGCCCCAATGGCGGAACAGTGCCGTTGCATAGTCGTCGATGTCGTTGCCGTCGATAGAGTTGACCACCACTGCCACTACTTCAGCCGACGATGACTGCCAAATGTGGGCGATGCTTCGGTTGAGACTGTCGACGGTGGCTTGGCGCAGCACTCCGTCGGGGTTGGACACATATTGGGTCTTGTCGGTCAGGTGCACGTTGGGTATTTCCTCAATGCTGTATGCCATGGCTGCGACCGCAGCCATGGTGATAAGAATTATTGTGGTTGAAAGTCTTCTCAAGTACATAGTTTTGATATTGTTTATACTGCCGGCAGGCTCAAGCCGTTGAGCTTGCGGAAAAGGTCGAGGGCATAGACGTCGGTCATGCCGGAGATGTGGTCGAGCACTGATTGTATCTTGCCGTAGGTTGTCGGCGAGCTGGTGTCGTATTGGTGTGGTATGCGGCTGAGCAACAGGCGTGAATAGTTCTTTTCAGGAAGCAGCACTGCGTCAATCAGCCGGTCGAGCAGGAACGTGATAATCTGGTTTCCGGCAAGCTCGATGTCGACAACGTCGGGCGAGTTGTAGATTTTTCTCCAAGCCGTGCGTGAGCATTCGGCGTAGCCGTTGCGTGCCACCAGCGATATGTGGTCGATCAGGCATCCTTCAAATTCACCGTTTAGGATGCATTCTTCGTTGTCGACAAACACTTTTGCGCATTCGCCAACCAATTCTCCCACCACACACGACCGAAGGTATGCCACTTTCTCATTGTCGTCGTCGATGTTGTCAAGCACACCGGTTATGTGCCTGCAGCGCTCGGGATTGAAAAATCCGGTGAGCAATGTGGTCACTTCCTCGATGCCTAAGATTTTAAGCTTGTGGGCGTCCTCTATGTCCATCACCTGATAGCAGATGTCGTCGGCAGCCTCCATCAGATATACAAGCGGATGGCGTGCAAACACGTCGGCCGATTTCTCGATGAGCCCGAGCTCGGTGGCAACCATGCGGAAGCAGTCGAGTTCTGACTTGAAAAATCCGAATTTGCCGTGTTTTGGTGTTGTTGACGACGTGTATGGATATTTTACGATGGCAGCGAGCGATGAATAGGTCATGGCAAGTCCGCCCTCGCGCCGTCCGCGGAATTGGTGGGCGAGCAGACGGAATGAGTTGGCGTTGCCGTCGAAGTTTACAAAGTCGTTCCACTCGGCTTCGGAGAGCAGAGGCTTAATGGTTTGTCCACGCCCCTCTGAGAAGTATGTCGCTATGGTGCGTTCGCCGGAGTGTCCAAAAGGGGGATTGCCCATGTCGTGGGCAAGGCATGCGGCGCCTACAATTTCAACAATGTGGCTGAGCTTCTCGGCGGCGGCAGTGCCTGCATATTTTGGTTGCAGCTGGATATACACCTCGTTGGCGAGCGATTTGCCCACACTTGACACTTCCAGACTGTGTGTCAGGCGGTTGTGGACAAAGATGCTGCCAGGTAGCGGAAACACTTGCGTCTTGTTCTGCAATCGGCGGAAAGGGGATGAAAAGACAAGCCGGTCAAAGTCGCGCTGGAAATCGCTGCGCGTTTGTGCCGACGAGGTGCGGTAGCGCTCCATTCCGAGCCGCTTGTTGCAGATGAGGCGTTCCCACTGCATTGCTTGTTTCGTGGAATCTGTCATTTACAAATAAACTATTGTTGTTTTGGCAACTATAGTGCAAAATTAGCGATATGCGTGCAATTTTCCAAATTGCATAAAATGAAAAAGTGACGCCTACTTCTCCACTGTGATGCGGATGTCGTATGCCATAAGTTTGTAGCTTATGCTGTAGGGTGTTGCCGGACGGTTGGGCTTGCGTGAGTTTGCATAGTAGAAGGAGTGCTGCTTGTCGAAAGTGCGGATGCTCAGCTGCCGCATTTGCCCGGAAGGAATGTCGCACGGCACTTCATAGGTTGCTTCTTTTATGATTTGTCCGGTCAGTGCGTTTGTATACTGGAACTTCAGCGTCAGGTGTGAAATGAGGAAAGGCGTCTGGTTGTCGACAAAGAACGACTCAAATGCGTCGTTGACCGTCTTCTTGTAGCCCGACAGGATTATTTTGTCGGCAAACGAAGCGGTGTCGTTTTCCGCATTGATTGTCTTCATCAACAATGCCTTTTCCGAGATGCCTGCCACAGGACGTGTGGTGTTGGTTTTAGCCGACGCCAAAAGGGCAATGACTGCAGAGAATATGATAAACGCTTGACGCATAGTCTTAGAATATTAAGATTTCTTTTTTGTCTTCAATTTTGTGGAGACCGGGCGTTATTTCGGTCGATTGGATTTGAGGGTAAACTCTCACTCCTCCGAACACCGATGGCAGAAAACGCGTCAGGTTTACGGATATGTGCATTTTCAGACGTCGTTTTTGGATGAGTATCGATCCGTTGCCCAGTTCTGCCACGCATTCCACAGGAGATGTCAGCCTGTCACCGTCGACCACAGAGTAGAGCCACATTCGCATCTTTGATTTGTTTGCCGTTGTGGTCAGATAGCCGATTACGGTGCCGCAGTCGATGGCTTCGTTTTCCGCCTCTACGGCAATAAGCTGATAGTTGAATTCCGATGATTTCCTGATTGCCACCACCATTTGTTCCTCTGGATAGTTCCATAGTCCGGTCAGGTTGTCGGTCGCTCCGTCGAGGATGCTGCGCGTGGCGTCGATGCGCGAGGCATAGCCCGGCAGCACCGTCGCTGTGTCGGGGATTTCAATTGCCGCTGCGCTTTGGAAGCAGGCAATGAATGCAGCCAGTATGTAGGCGGCAGCGAGGCGCATTTATCGGAATTTATATTGAAGGCCGAAACTGAACACTTCCTTGAATTGCCAATGAGAATTGTTGCTGTCGGTAATCTTCTGTGAGTCGTCGAAGCGCACGTGGGCATAAATCTGCGTTGACAGAAATTTGTTGATTGAGAAGCTCAGAGTGGTTTCCCAGTCGCCTTGCAGATACGAATAGTCGGAGAATGCGAATATGCGCGAGCTGAGCGAGATGTTGCGGGTCATTGCCCATCCGAATTTCACTTCACCGCTCGAACCGACCTGATGCTCTAATTTGTCGGGGTGGAGCATTTCGCCGTTGTCGTCGAGCAGCTTGTAGTTGGCGCGCCACATTTTCATATTGTAGGAAAGTGGCGACAGCGAGGCGTCGAACGCCACGTTGCCACGTTTGTTCTTTGTGCTGTATGCCATACCGATACCGGCGTTGAGTTCGCCCGGAGTGAGCAGCGACGCCGTCATCTTCCACGTGTTGGTCTGGAAGTTTTGCAGCAGCTGTGTCTTGAACTGCATGTTCATGCTGTAGTAGAACTTTTTGGTAGCCTTGACACCGAACTGCATGTTCAATTGAAACAAATCCTCATTGATGTTGTAGCCTCTCAGCTCGTCGGCGGGAGCCGAGTTGACACCGAGTTTGTATTGCGTGGTCAAGTCAAACAGCAAGCGAGGGTGCAGTGTTTGGTTCAGTTTTAAATTGTACCACAGATGAGCCAGAAGGTTGATGTTTTTTTCGCCGCCTTGATACCAGTTGTCGGTCATATACGCTTGTGAGAACTGTAGCGTGGCGTCGAAGGCGTGTATCCAGTTTTTGCGTTTCAAATTATGTTCGGGAGCGGCTTCCGGAACTTCGAGTTTGCGCACCTCGATGGTAAGGATGTTTTTCTTCACGTCGAGTTTCGCCTCATATTGTTTCGGAGGCTCGGGCAGCATACTCAGGTTGTAGGGGACGAGCCATGGCGATTCCACGGCGAGACGTTGCAGATGCTCGTTCTCGAAGCGGTTTCGCCAAGAGAGGTTTTCAATCCATTCATTGTCGATTTCTATTGTCGGCATTTCGTGTTTTGTCAGCGATGCGACTGTGTCGGGCTGTTCCAGAGCCATCGGCTGTATCATCTTGTATGACGTGAACACCACTGGCAGAAACATGATGTCTGGACGGTTGTTGTCGGAGAGGGCGGCGATGGAGTCGGCGGTGTGAAGGAGAGATTCCGAATTGTCCACAGCGACGATTTTGCATTCGGGTGTTGTCCCTTTCTTCAACTTATTTGCCAGAGAGCGGCTGTTGAAGTAATTTTGGGCGGATGCTGTGACAGCCATTGCAGCCAGCAGCGTGAAGGACAGTGCGTATTTTAATATTCTCATTGTTTTGGATTGTCGTTTTTTTGTTTGTAAAGCACTTCGAGTGCCTTTTCAATATCGCGGCGGAAAACGAATATACGGGTCATTCCCAAAGACGTCCCTGGCATGGCGAACACTGTCGACAGCGTTTCTCCAACTATTTCCGAAGGTATGCCGTATTCATCCAGCACGCCCTTGACTATGTGGGCGTCTGGGATTGGCATAGAGCCTAAAAGAATCAAATCATCGGGTTTGTTCATATCGCAGATATTTTTATGCAAAGATAATGCAAATTGAATGCATTATATCAAGCTTGCTTGAATATTATGCTGAGATGCAGTTTATCTTATGCAAAGATAGTGCAAGGAGAGTGGAAAGAAAAGAGCTTGCTCAATTTTCTTTTCCGAAGCGCCGCCTATTTTATCACGAGTTGGTGTCCAGAATAGTATATCATAAACAACTCCGCTCGCATAATATGTTTGCAGGCGGAGTTGTCTATGTCGTTGATGTAATAAACCTGTCGGCTCTTATTTTATGCCGTTGCGGTCGAGCGCGCGGCGATAGCGTGCGGCGTTTTGCTGATGTTCGGCATACGAAGCTGAGAAATTGTGGCTTCCGGAGAAATCCTCCTTTGCACACATATAGATATAATCGTTCTGAGGCGCGTTGAGCACAGCGTCGAGTGTTGATTTCTCAGGCATTCTGATAGGACCCGGCGGCAATCCCTCCACGAAGTAGGTGTTGTATGGCGACTGCGTTTTTATATGCTCCAGCGTGATGCGTCGCAGGGTCGGGTCGCCGACTGCAAACTTGGCGGTCGGGTCGCTTTGCAGTTTCATGCCTTTCTCAAGACGGTTGAGGTATAGCCGCGCTATGGTGGCTTTTTCCGGTTTATAGGCGGTTTCGGAGTCGACGATTGATGCCAATGTTGACACCTCCACCTTGGTCAGACCCAATTTCTGAGCCTTCTTTTCGCGGTCGGTTGTCCAGAAAGCCTTGTATGCCGAGTTCAGTTTGTTCAGCAGATTGTCGGCTGTTATCGACCAGTAGACTTCATAGGTGTCGGGGATGCACATTGCTGGGATTGTTTGCTGGTTGAATCCGAGCGACTGGCAATAAGTGCTGTCGGTCATCAGTTTCAGCAGGTCGTCTTTTTTGAGAGCCAGTTGCTTCGACGCATTTTCAGCAAATTCATCCACCGTGCGCACATTGTTGAATGTGAATTTAATTGGAGTCTGCGCCCCCGACGACAGTGCCTTCCACAATGACAGTGCGCTCATTCCTTTTTCCACCTTGTACGCACCGATGCGTGTCGACGGGTCGATGTCGCGCACGGCAGTCAGCAATTCCACTTTGTCGGCAATGCTTTCCCCGAATCGTGCGGCGATGGTGTCAGTCAGTTGCTCTTTTGTCATTTCCGGACGCACATACAGCATTCCATCCCGCTCGGCGCTTGCCGTCAGCAGAGAAATCAGCAATGCCGCGCCTGCCATGATGATGACAAGCGCGACAATGAGTGCGATAAATTTTTTACGTTTAGTTTGTTCTGACTTTTTCAGAGTCTTTTTCTTCTTCATATTTCAAATATAGTAATAACCTAAATTCCGTAGCACAGAATCGTATAGTAGCGCGGATATCCTCCGTCCGATGTCATGTGGTTGTAGGCAAGCGACACGTAGTGGCTGCCGTTGCGGTCATACCAAGTGACTGTTTTCTCTCCGTTGCGGTATTTTTGCGTTGCCGGCAATCCGTATTGGCTGCATATTTGCGAATATAGATTGTCGAAGCGCGAAGAGTCGTAGCCATAGGTCGACTGATAAAGTCTGGCAGACTGCATTCGTCCGCTTGAATCGTAGATAACAACACCGTCGTCCCACGAATAGTTCATCTCATAGACATTTCTCAGATAAACCTCGTTGTTGTTGTAGCCGTCGATGTAGTATCCGTCTCTGCGCAGATTGTCGATGCTGATGTTGATACTGATGCCGAACGGAAGTCCGAACACGGCGGTCAACATAGGTGCGGTAGGACATGGTCTGAACGCAGGCGGCGGCACTGGACGCGGGGCTGGCCGTACTATAGGCCGGTATGGGCGTGGTGGCGGTGGCGTTGGATGAAATCCGTGGTGATGGTTTGTCGAGCCTGGATTCCCCGGATGTCCGTAATGCCCGGGATTTCCAGGATTCCCCGGATGTCCGTGGTGGCTGCTGTTCGGGCGGTCATGACGGTCGTTGCCTGGACGGTCGTGATGCTTGTTGTCCGGACGGTCGTGACGGTTGTTTCCTGGTTGTCTTTGCGGATTGCTGTCGGGACGGCGTCCTCCGCCGGGGTTTCCGGTGGTTGTTCCTCCGCGGTAGCCGGTGTGCTGTGCTACCATATCGGTTGCCGGCATCGATAATGCCAGAGCCAGTACCATTGCCAAATAATTCATCCGTTTCATAATTCTATAATTTGGGTTGTTAGTATCTATGACCACGAAAAAGTCCGATGGTTTAACTATGAATTGTTAAAATGTTAAATTTTACGGATGGTCGGTTTGTATTGTTGCGTACTGTTGTCAGTCTTCAAAATTTGCTGCAAGTCCGCCTTGCGACGTTTCTTTGTAGAGGCTTGGCAGGTCGTGTCCTGTGCGCTTCATCACCTCAACCACTTGGTCGAAACTCACGCGGTGGCGTCCGTCGGTGAAGTTTGCATAAGAGTTGGCGTCGAATGCACGGGCGGCGGCGAAGGCGTTGCGCTCGATACAAGGAATCTGCACAAGGCCGCACACGGGGTCGCACGTCAGTCCGAGGTGGTGTTCGAGTCCCATCTCGGCTGCATATTCAATTTGCGATTCGGTGCCGCCAAACAGCTGGCAGGCAGAGGCTGCCGTC
>ERZ780013.196-NODE-196-length-25345-cov-2.83578_pt1 | contig 25345 bp, 17 predicted proteins | sample MGYA00511178_ERZ780013 | MGnify/ENA primary metagenome ERZ780013 (study PRJEB29588, sample SAMEA2149568) | human gut metagenome | biome: human gut; feature: human-associated habitat; material: faeces | place: Denmark | collected 2008/2010 ... | reverse complement strand
GAAATTAGGTGGCACCGCAGGAGATTAGATTTCTTGTCCTAATGTTTGTAGGATAAGGAATTTTTTTATGTCCTGTGGTGCTTTTTTAGTTTGCAGAAAGACATGTGACATTTGATAGATCCTTTGACGATAGCCTGATAGACATATATGAAAGAGATGAGCACAGGGAAATTTATTGAATGCATGATAGTGTTCAAAAACAAGGAGGATGAGACATGATAAGACCAGAACTTAGTGAGGCAAAGAAATATGCGGCGGGCGGATACAGGATGGTTCCGGTGTGCTGCGAGATGTTATCGGATGTGATCACACCTATCAACTTACTCAGAAAGCTGAAAGCGGCGAATGAGCACTGTTACATACTTGAGAGCGTGGAGAATCAGGAGGTGTGGGGACGGTACACATTTCTTGGTTACAATCCGAAGCTTGATGTCACATGCATGAATGGGCACATACAGCTCAAGGATATAGATGGAAATGTGATAAAGGAAGCGGACGACATTCATCCTGAGGTATTCATAAGAGAGATTCTCAAGGATTACAAGAGTCCGAAAATAGAAGGACTTCCAACATTTACAGGCGGGGTTGTCGGTTACTTCTCATATGATTATATAAAGTACAGCGAGAAGAAGCTTGTGATCGATGCCGATGACGATGAGGAATTTCAGGATCTGGATCTCATGCTCTTTGACAAGGTCATAGCATTTGACAATTTCAAGTCAAAGCTGATCCTCATTGCAAATGCTGACACGTCCGATATAGAAGCCGGATATGCAAAGGCACTTGCTGACATAGAAGATATGAAGAAGCTAATCCTCGATGGAGAGATGGCTGAGATAGAGCCGGTTAAGATGAAGAGTGATTTCAAGCCTCTGTTCAATAAAGAAAAATATTGCAGCATGGTCGAGAGGGCAAAGAAGTACATATTCGAGGGAGATATCTTCCAGGTGGTTCTGTCCAACAGACTTGAGGCTGAGATGGAGGGTTCACTGTTCAATACATACAGGGTTCTCAGAAGCACAAATCCTTCTCCGTATATGTTCTACTTCAGCGGCGACCAGATAGAGGTTGCGGGCGCATCGCCTGAGACACTGGTAAAGCTTGAAAATGGCATGCTTCACACATTTCCACTTGCTGGAACGAGACCAAGGGGAAAGACAAAGGAAGAGGATATGAGACTTGAGGCTGGACTCATGGCGGACGAGAAGGAGCTGGCGGAACACAACATGCTGGTGGATCTCGGAAGAAATGATCTTGGCAAGATAAGCAAGTTTGGAACTGTTGAGGTTGAGCAATACATGAAGGTTCAGAGGTACTCACATGTAATGCATATCGGGTCAACGGTCAAAGGAGAGATCGATGACAGCAGGTATGATGAGCTGTCAGCCGTAGATGCGGTACTTCCAGCAGGAACCCTCTCGGGAGCACCGAAGATCAGGGCGTGTCAGATCATCAACGAGCTGGAGAACAACAAGAGAGGAATATATGGTGGAGCCATAGGATACATAGATTTCACAGGGAATCTTGATACATGTATAGCCATAAGGATCGCATACAAAAAGGGTGACAAGGTATTTGTCAGATCCGGAGCGGGAATCGTGGCGGACAGTGTTCCGGAAAATGAGTTCCAGGAATGTATCAACAAGGCAAAGGCAGTTACAACAGCACTCACAATGAGCGCCTTTCATGCGCATGCACAATACATATAAGGAGGACAAAATAAATGACAATACTTATAGATAATTATGATAGCTTCTCCTACAACCTGTATCAGCTTGTGGGGGCAATAAATCCGGATATAAAGGTTATAAGAAATGATGAGTTCACCTGTGAGGAGATCGAGGCGATGAATCCGGATCACATAATCATCTCACCGGGACCCGGAAGACCTTCGGATGCGGGAATGTGTGAGGATGCGGTGAGATATTTTGCAGGAAAAGTACCAATCCTCGGCGTGTGTCTCGGACATCAGGCGATTTGTGAGACATATGGTGCGACAGTCACATATGCAAAGAAACTTATGCATGGAAAGATGTCGCTGGTTGATGTGGATCTGAACTGCAGATTGTTCAGAGGACTTCAGAGCAAGATACAGGTTGCAAGATATCATTCACTGGCAGCAGCAGATGAGAATTTCCCTGAATGTCTGGAGGTCACAGCCAGGACGGAGGATGGAGAGATCATGGCAGTAAAACACAGGAATTATGAGGTATATGGAGTTCAGTTCCATCCGGAGTCGATATTGACACCGAAGGGCAAGATAATGCTCAGAAATTTTTTAGAGATATAAAATAAGGAGGATATGGCGATGATACAGGAAACTCTTAAGAAGGTAGCAGCAGGACAGGATCTTACATACGATGAGGCATATGCCAGCATGGATGAGATATTCAGTGGCCAGGTGCCGGGAGAGACAACGGCGGGATATCTCACAGCTCTTCACATGAAGGGCGAGACGCTTGACGAGATAACAGCCAGTGCAAATGGAATGAGAGACCATGCGGAGTCTCTTCCACATGACGGAATAGATGTTCTTGAGATCGTGGGAACAGGCGGAGATTGTGCGAATTCATTTAACATATCGACAACGAGTGGTATAGTTGCAGCAGCGGCCGGAGTACCGATCGCAAAGCACGGCAACAGAAGCGTATCGAGCAAGAGTGGCGCAGCGGATGTCCTTGAGGCCCTTGGTGTAAATATCTCCATATCACCTGAAAAGATGGGCAAGGTTCTTGCTGAGTGCAACATGAGCTTTATGTTTGCCCAGGTTTATCACAAGGCGATGAAATATGCAGGTCCGGTCAGAAAGGCACTTGGAATACCGACAGTATTCAATATCCTTGGACCTCTCACCAACCCGGCAAAGGCTCAGATGCAGATCATGGGAGTATACAAGGAGGAGCTTGTTGATCAGATGGCTCCTGTACTTGTTGGTCTTGGTGTAAAACGGGGACTTGTCGTATACGGACAGGATTGTCTGGATGAGATATCCATGAGCGCACCTACAACAGTTGCAGAGATCAAAGATGGCGAGATCACAAAGTACGAGATCAAGCCAGAGAATTTCGGATTTGAGAGATGCAGCAAGGAGGATCTGGTGGGTGGCGGTCCTGAGGAGAACGCACAGATTACCCGCGATATTCTGTCAGGTAAGATCAAAGGAGCCAAGAGAAATGCAGTTGTACTGAACGCAGCAGCTTGTATCTACATCGCAGGCAAGGCAGATTCCATAGCGGATGGAATCAAGGTTGCAGAGGACGTGATCGACAGTGGCAAGGCTGCTGAGACGCTTGATGCATTTGTAAGACTGACAAATGAGTAGATAAGTTTCATCGCAGACTATGATAGAAAGTTGTATAGAGAGGTAAGAGATGATATTAGATGAGATAGCTGCAAAGACAAAGGAACGTGTGGCGGAGCAGAAGAAAAAAGTTCCTCTTGAGGAGATGAAGAGACAGGCACTTGATATAGTTGCCAGAGAGACGGATAACGGCAGCAGCCCATATAGTAAGTTCCCATTTAGGGATAATCTGGCAGCGGATGGAATATCGTTTATCTGTGAGGTCAAGAAGGCATCGCCTTCCAAGGGGCTTATCGCACCGGACTTTCCTTATGTTGAGATCGCAAAGGAATATGAGGCGGCTGGTGCTTCAGCCATATCGGTGCTCACTGAGCCGTTTTATTTCCAGGGAAGCAATCAGTTCCTGATGGATATAAAGAAGGAGGTAAATATACCGCTGCTGAGGAAGGATTTTACAGTTGACGAGTATATGATATATGAGGCAAAGGTCATAGGAGCCTCGGCGGTGCTTTTGATTTGCGCAATACTGGATGACGAACAGCTTGGATTATACCTGCAGCTTGCGCATGAACTTGGGATGTCGGCTCTGAGGCTCACGATGAGGATGAGGTCAGACGGGCGATAGCCTGCGGAGCCGGCATCATCGGAGTGAACAACAGAGATCTCAGAACATTTACGGTGGACATCATGAACAGCGTTCGTCTTAGAAAGCTGATACCGGATACGGTGCCAGCCACCCATATGGGGACGGAGGTACCTGTCACTGGTACAGGAGCTGCGGCTGACACTTTAGCACCCCAGAAGATGGTGTATGTGTCTGAGAGTGGAATCAAGGCAAAAGAGGACATAGACAGGCTCAAGGCAAATGGAACTGATGCGGTGCTCATAGGTGAGACATTTATGAGAAGTCCCGACAAGAAGAAGTTGTTTGCGGAACTTAGAGGCGAGTAACATATTATATAGAAGAAACACAATACAAAAGTGTAGAAATTACATTTGAAAATATATCTGAGAAGACAAAAACAGGAGGAAAAACATATGTCAAAAGGCAGATTTGGCGTTCACGGCGGCCAGTACATTCCAGAGACTCTGATGAATGCGATGCTGGAGCTGGAGGAGACTTACAAAAAATATAAGGATGATCCGGAGTTTAACAGAGAACTCACAGAGATGCTCAACGAGTATGCGGGAAGACCTAGCAGACTTTATTATGCGGAGAGAATGACAAAGGATCTGGGCGGAGCAAAGATCTACCTTAAGAGAGAGGATCTGAACCACACAGGAGCGCACAAGATCAACAACGTAATCGGACAGATGCTCCTTGCCAAGAGAATGGGCAAGACAAGAGTTATCGCGGAGACCGGTGCCGGACAGCATGGAGTTGCAACAGCTACAGTTGCAGCCATGATGGGCATGGAGTGCGAGATATACATGGGTGAGGAGGACACGATCAGACAGGCTCTCAACGTGTACAGAATGAGACTCTTAGGAGCAAAGGTTCATCCGGTAAAGACTGGAACAGCCACACTGAAGGATGCTGTATCTGAGGCATTCCGTGAGTGGACAAGCAGGATTGATGACACACACTATGTACTCGGCTCAGTCATGGGACCATATCCTTTCCCTGAGATCGTCCGTGATTTCCAGGCTGTGATCAGTAAAGAGATCAAGGCACAGCTCATGGAGAAGGAGGGAAGACTTCCTGATGTCGTCATGGCATGTGTGGGCGGCGGTTCAAATGCCATCGGAGCTTTCTACGATTTCATACCTGACGAGAGCGTCAGGCTGATCGGCTGTAAGGCAGCGGGCAGAGGTGTTGATACATTTGAGACAGCGGCAACTATCGCAACAGGAAAGCTTGGTATATTCCATGGCATGAAGTCATACTTCTGTCAGGATGAATATGGCCAGATCGCACCTGTATATTCTATCTCAGCGGGACTTGATTATCCGGGAATCGGACCTGAGCACGCGTACCTTCACGACATAGGACGTGCAGAGTATGTGGCGATCACAGATGACGAGGCAGTTGATGCATTTGAGTATCTGTCAAGGATCGAGGGAATCATCCCTGCGATAGAGAGCGCCCACGCTGTGGCTTACGCCATGAAGCTGGCACCTACAATGGACAAGGATAAAATAATAGTGATCAATGTATCAGGACGTGGTGACAAGGACGTTGCAGCCATCGCAAGATACAGAGGGGAGGATCTTCATGAGTAATATATCAAAAGCATTTGAGCATGGAAAAGCATTTATACCATTTGTGACATGTGGCGATCCGTCGCTGGATGTGACAGAGGAGGTAGTATACGCAATGGTGGAGGCCGGTGCAGACCTCATCGAGTTGGGAATCCCATTCTCTGCCCCCACAGCCGAGGGTCCGGTTATTCAGGGCGCAAATATAAGAGCGCTTGCAGGCGGCGTGACGACAGACAAGGTATTTGACCTTGTGAGAAAGCTCCGCAAGAAAGTGACAATACCTATGGTGTTCATGACATATGCAAATGTCGTGTTCTCGTACGGTTCGGAGAGATTCATCAGCACATGCAGGGAGATCGGCATAGATGGACTGATCCTTCCTGACATTCCTTACGAGGAGAAGGATGAGTTTGACGGAATCTGCAAGCAGTATGATGTGGATCTCATTTCACTTATCGCACCTACATCCCATGAGAGAATATCCATGATCGCAAATGATGCGAGTGGATTTGTATACTGCGTGTCATCACTCGGTGTAACCGGAACCAGAACCAAGATCACCACAGACATAGGAGCAATGGTCGATCTGGTGAAGAAGGCGAAGGACATCCCTTGCGCTGTAGGTTTCGGAATATCCACACCTGAGCAGGCAAAGCAGATGGCGGAGAAGTCAGACGGTGTCATTGTCGGTTCAGCCATCGTCAAGCTGTGCGCCCAGTACGGCAAGGACTGTGTGCCTTATGTGACAGATTATGTGAAGAGCATGAAGGATGCGATAAGGTAGGAAATTATAGATACTAATTTGGGTATGCATTTGTGGATGCATATTTAAGAGAGTCGGAGAAATCTGGCTCTCTTGTGTTTTATAGATATATTTATAAATATGTTGACACCACAATTAGTTTTTGATATAACATATACATCAGCGATTGCTGATATCCATAATGAAAATTGAATAAATCATATTTTAAGTAGAAGAGTTTGAAAACATGATGAGTAGCAAGTGCTACAAGTCTGCGATCATGACTCTTTTTTTGTTGCCTTTTGGGCATGGGGCAGATTTCAAATGAAAACTGAATATGCATCTGCCCGGTATCCGGGGCAGCAAAGAATACGGACACAGCGACTGTCGTCGGCTGAAAAATGACAGACCGGGGAGCGGGCACCATGGAGGTGTGAGCTGGTGAAGCTTCAGATAACACATTGACAACATTTTGTAGATTTATTTTAGGTTTATTTTTTCATTATGGAGGTAACGATTATGAGATATTCATTTACAGAAAAGACATCACACAGACAGCAGGAGACAGCATACATGCTTTACATGATCATCGGCAGCTATTTTCACAGATGCAGCTGCAGATCAAAGGCGTTGGAGGAGAATCTCTTCCTTTATTATAAAGAGCTTGGAGAACGCAGACAGATAGATAAAGAGAGACAGATCATCAGAGTCAGCGAGGGTGTGCTGAAAGACAATATGACAGATCTGGCGGAGATGAATGCTGAGGTGGTTATCTCAAGGGCAGATGATCTGTATATATTAAGATTTTACACAGGATTTGAGAGGGTCGTGGTGACTGTCGATGAGAAAGGCTGCTATGAGATAAGCCTGGGTAGGGATGAACTAGCGGCATAGAAGGTGTTGTGAGCAAACAGATGAAGTATGTTGGAGGTTGTGCAGGGGATAAATAAACTTGAGCAACTGCCGTGTTTTTACTTGATATGGGAACTAATGTTCGATATAATAGATGCAGGCTTTAGCCTAGAGTAGGAGACTTTTATGGATCATTTTGAATTGGTATCGGAATACAAGCCTACCGGAGATCAGCCGGAGGCTATTGAAAAATTGGTAAAGGGTTTTCAGGAAGGTAATCAGTTTGAGACGCTGCTGGGTGTAACCGGATCTGGTAAGACTTTTACCATGGCGAATGTCATACAGCAGCTGAATAAGCCCACGCTTATACTTGCACATAACAAGACTCTGGCGGCGCAGCTTTATGGGGAGATGAAGGAGTTTTTTCCGAACAATGCGGTGGAGTATTTTGTATCATACTACGATTATTATCAGCCGGAAGCATATGTGGCGTCTACGGATACTTATATTGCAAAGGATTCGTCTATCAATGACGATATTGACCGGATGAGACATAGCGCCACAGCAGCACTCATAGACAGAAAAGATGTCATAGTGGTTGCATCTGTGTCGTGTATATATGGTATCGGTGATCCGGACGAGTACAGGAATCAGATGCTGTCATTCAGAGTCGGAATGATAAAGGACAGAGATCAGGTCATCGATGAACTGACAGATATACAGTATGATAGGAATGACATGGATCTGCAGAGAGGTACGTTCAGAGTGCGCGGGGATGTACTTGAGATAATTCCTGTGTCAACATTTGACGATGGAATAAGGATAGAATTCTTCGGGGATGAGATAGACAGGATCACAGAGTTTGATCCGCTCACCGGAAAGAGAGATCTGACATATACATGCCTGTTTCCGGCATCTCACTATGTGGTTGGACAGGAGAAGATGGAGAAGGCGCTGAAGAGGATAGAGGCGGAGCTCAAGGACAGAGTTGCTTACTTCAAGTCAAAGGATAAACTCATCGAGGCACAGCGTATCGAGGAGAGAACTAACTTTGATATGGAGATGATGAGAGAGACTGGATTTTGCTCTGGTATAGAGAACTATTCCGGTCCGCTGGCTGGAAGATCAGCCGGAGAGACGCCGAGCACACTGCTGGATTTCTTTGATGATGACTTTCTTCTTATTATAGATGAGTCACATATGACTGTGCCTCAGGTTGGCGCGATGTATTCGGGAGACCGATCCCGTAAGATGAATCTGGTTGACTATGGATTCAGGCTTCCATCTGCACTTGACAACAGGCCGCTCAACTTCTCGGAATTTGAGCAGAAGCTTGATCAGGTCATGTTTGTATCAGCCACACCGGGCAAATACGAGGAGGAGCACCAGATGCTCATGGCTGAACAGATCATCAGACCTACGGGTCTTCTGGATCCGCCGGTTGAGGTCAGACCGGTTGAGGGACAGATAGATGATCTGCTGAAAGAGGTCCGCAAGGAGACTGAGCAGGGACACAAGGTGCTTGTAACAACACTTACCAAGCGTATGGCTGAAGATCTCACCAGCTATATGAGGGATAATGATATAAAGGTGAAATATCTGCATTCGGATATAGACACTATGGAGAGGGTTGAGATAGTGAGAGATCTCCGTCTTGGCGTATTTGATGTGCTTGTTGGAATCAACCTTCTGAGAGAGGGACTTGATATACCGGAGATCACTCTGGTGGCAATACTGGATGCTGATAAGGAAGGTTTCCTGAGATCGGAGACATCACTCATCCAGACCATAGGAAGAGCAGCCCGAAATGTGGATGGACATGTCATCATGTATGCGGATACTATCACGGGTTCTATGAAGTATGCCCTCGATGAGACGAGCAGACGTCGTGAGATACAGCAGAAGTATAATGAGGAACATGGAATAACCCCTAAGACTATAGAGAAGAGCATAAGGGATCTCATAACCATAGAGGTGAAGAAGGAGGAACTTCCAGAGGAGGATAAGGACGCTGAGTCCATGACGAAGAAGGAGCTTCAGAAGGTTATCGCCAAGCTGACTAAGAAGATGAATATGGCGGCAGCAGACCTCAACTTTGAGGTGGCGGCAGAGATCAGGGATCAGCTCAAGGTGTATAAGGCGGCACTGAGAGATTATGATAAAGAATAGATGGATGCAGGGTAGATAATTAAGATATAACAAATATAAATGATAAAGAGAAAAGGTTAAATCAAGATGGAAGACAATAAGAATTATGAACGAAGTGAGCATCTGGAGAATACAACGGATGCGAGCATGAAAGATGATGATTATTTCAACGCCAGCAGGAATATTGACAGGAAGTATATTACTATTGAGGGCGCACGTGAAAATAATTTGAAGAATATCAATGTCAAGATTCCAAGGGACAAATTTGTTGTCGTGACAGGACTTTCGGGATCAGGTAAGTCTTCACTGGCATTTGACACGATATATGCGGAGGGACAGAGACGATACATGGAGTCGCTGTCCTCCTATGCGAGACAGTTCCTTGGACAGGCTGAGAAGCCGGACGTGGACAAGATAGAGGGACTTTCCCCTGCAATCTCCATAGATCAGAAGTCAACAAACAGAAATCCTCGATCCACAGTTGGCACTGTCACTGAGATATACGACTATTTCAGACTTCTCTATGCCAGAGTGGGAATACCACACTGCCCGAACTGTGGTAAGGTCATAAGCAGACAGACGGTTGATCAGATGGTGGATGAGATCATGAAGCTACCTGAGAGGACAAAGTTCATGGTGCTTGCGCCTGTGGTCAGAGGCCGAAAGGGAGAGCATGTAAAGCTGCTGGAGAAGGCAAAGAAGAGCGGATTTGTCAGAGTGGTTGTCGATGGCAGCATGTATGAGCTGTCGGAGGAGATAAAGCTCGATAAGAACAAGAAGCACAGTATAGATATAGTCGTCGATCGTCTGGTTGTAAGACAGGATGTGGAGAGGCGACTCACAGATTCCATAGAGACCGCACTTCAGCTTGCAGAGGGGCTTATGAAGATTGAGGTGATTGGGGAGAGGGATGAGAATGGTGTTCAGAAGGAGAATACCATTATCAATTTCTCAGACAGCTTTTCATGCCCGGATTGCGGAATCAGCATAGATGAGATAGAGCCGAGAAGCTTTTCGTTCAACAATCCATTTGGCGCATGCCCGACATGTGCAGGTCTTGGCTTCAAGATGGAATTTGATCCGGATCTTATGATACCCGATCAGAGTTTGTCGATAAATGATGGAGCAATTGTGGTTCTGGGATGGCAGTCGTGCAATGATGGCAAGAGCTATTCCAATGCCATACTCAGGGCACTCAGTGCGGAGTATGGATTCTCTCTTGATACGCCATTTCAGGATTATCCACAGGATATAAAAGATCTCTTATTATATGGAAAGAACTCTCGCCCGGTTAAGGTGCATTATAAAGGACAGCGCGGGGAGGGAGTGTATGATATAACATTTGAGGGACTCATAAAGAGTGTTGCCAGAAGATACAGGGAGACATCTGCGGAGTCCACAAAGGCCGAGTATGAGACATTCATGACTGTAACTCCGTGTGAGGTCTGTGGTGGTAAGAGACTTAAGCCGACAGCCCTTGCTGTTACAGTTGGAGATAAGAATATTGCCGAACTTACAGAGCTTCCTATCACAGAACTTGCAAAGTTTATGAAGGATCTGGAACTCACTGACAGACAGAAGATGATAGGTGCGGCCATACTCAAGGAGATCAGGTCGAGACTGCATTTTCTTATTGATGTGGGACTTGACTATCTGTGTCTGAGTAGAGGTACAAGCACGCTCTCAGGTGGAGAGGCACAGAGAATAAGACTTGCCACGCAGATAGGTTCAGGTCTGGTCGGAGTTGCATATATTCTGGATGAGCCAAGTATCGGACTTCACCAGAGGGACAATGACAAGCTGATAGCAGCGCTCAAGAATCTGAGAGACCTTGGAAATACGCTTATCGTTGTAGAGCACGACGAGGATACCATGAGGGCGGCGGATCACATTATAGATATAGGACCGGGAGCCGGTGCAAATGGTGGATATGTGGTAGCTGAGGGTACGGCTGATGATATTATGAAATGTGAGAATTCTATCACCGGTGACTACTTAAGTGGCAGGAAGAAGATAGAGGTTCCGGATGTGAGGAGAAAGCCAACCGGATGGCTCACTGTCAAGAATGCTTATGAGAACAATCTCAAGCATATAGATGTGGACATACCACTTGGAATCATGACATGTGTGACGGGTGTGTCTGGTTCAGGAAAGAGTTCTCTGGTAAATGAGATCTTGTACAAGAAGCTGGCGAGAAGACTCAACAAGAGCAGGATTAAAGCAGGAAAGCATGACCATATCATCGGTTATGATGCTTTGGATAAGATTATCAATATAGACCAGTCACCTATAGGTAGAACGCCGAGATCCAATCCGGCTACCTACACAGGTACGTTTGACCTGATAAGGGATTTGTTTGCTGGAACCAAGGATGCCAAGGCAAGAGGTTACGGTAAGGGAAGATTCAGCTTCAATGTATCTGGTGGACGATGCGAGGCGTGTCGAGGAGATGGAATAATCAAGATAGAGATGCACTTCCTGCCAGATATATATGTGCCATGTGAAGTGTGCGGAGGAAAGAGATATAACAGGGAGACTCTGGAGGTCAAGTACAAGGGCAAGAGTATCAATGAAGTCCTTGACATGACAGTTGACGAGGCATGTGAGTTCTTTGCAAATGTGCCAAGGATACTGAGGAAGATAGAGACTCTCCGTGATGTGGGACTCGGATATATCAAGCTTGGACAGCCGTCCACCACTTTGTCAGGAGGAGAGGCACAGAGAATCAAACTTGCAACTGAGCTGTCAAGACGTGGAACGGGAAAGACTATATATGTGCTTGACGAGCCAACCACCGGACTTCATTTTGCTGATGTTCACAGGCTTGTGGATATACTCAGAAGGCTCAGTGAAGGCGGCAATACAGTGGTGGTTATCGAACATAATCTTGACGTTATCAAGACCGCAGATTATATTATTGACATGGGACCTGAAGGAGGTGCTGGCGGTGGAACAGTCATTGCCAGAGGAACTCCGGAGGAGGTAGCAAAGATACCTAAGTCGTATACAGGACAGTATCTGAAGAGGTATCTCGGCATGTAAGGGATGTGTCGAATAATTACATCGGAGGTAGATGACAACATGGATGAACAGAATAGAGTAGAAGATATTGACGGAGTTGATGGCGGGTCGACTTCTGAGCAGAATGTGGAGCAGGAAAAAGCTGTGATGGCTGAGCAAAGTCAGGCACAGAATGGTCAGGGAGCGCAGTCAGCTCAGCAGCCATATCAGCCGCGGTATGAACAGCCAGCGCAGCAGTCATATCAGCCACAGGCACAGTATAGCCAGGGTGCACAGCCAATGCAGCCACCATACCAGCAGATGCAGCAGTATGGTCAGCCGGTACAGCAGCCATATCAGCCACAGGCACAGTATAGCCAGGGCGTACAGCCAATGCAGCCACCATACCAGCAGATGCCACAGTATGGCCAGCCAACCCAGCGGCCATACCAGCCACAGTCGCAGTACGGCCAGCCGGTACAGCCAACGCCATACAACAACCCTATGGGTTATATGGGATATGAGAACAGGCAGAACATACCTGATGATGTGAAGAAGGGATCCACACATGTACCTAATATGTTAAACCTGATCGGCATTATCATGGCTGTTGTATCAGTATTTATTCCTTATGCTTATATGGGGACAGATGCCAGAAGCATAGTTGGAGTGTTTGGGATAAATGTACTGTCAATGCTTGTTGTGGCGGTAGTTATCATAGCAGACGTGATCTGTGCATTTATCAACAAGGCAGGCTGTTATATAGCAGACCTTGTTATATCTATAGTTGTTGGCGGAATATTGATATTTGAATTTGTTCTGTCATTGATAGATCTTGGAAAGCTAGATGCAGCGGCAAATGCAAGACTCGGAGTCGGTGCATGGATCAGCGTGGCAGCGGCACTTTTCATGCTGATATCAGTTCCTATATGGTGGACAATCAGCAGAAAAAAGGATAAGGCAGAGAAGCAAGATTAGAATTTAGAAATTTATATTAGTGAAGATAAAAAATAATATAAAAGAAAAATAAGTAAGAATAAGAACCCCATCATGGCTTGTACAAGCTGTGATGGGGTTCCTTTAAGTTTACGTGAGCGATACTTGTCCGAAAGCTGTCGAACAGTTTATCGTTACATTTGTTAATTGTTCTGTTAAAGATCTGTTAATTAGTCGTTAGCCTTACCAACTGATCCGAAGAGTTCCATCTTCTCCTTAACAGTAGCCTTGATAGCCTCGAAACCAGGAGCGAGAAGCTTTCTAGGATCAAATCCCTTGCCCTCAAGATCCTTACCAGCCTCGATGTACTTTCTTGTAGCATCTGCGAATGATAACTGGCACTCTGTGTTAACGTTGATCTTTGAAACGCCAAGTGAAATAGCCTTCTTGATCATGTCAGCTGGGATACCTGTACCACCGTGAAGAACTAATGGCATAACGCCTGTCTTCTGCTGGATAGCATCAAGTGTCTCAAAGCTAAGTCCCTTCCAGTTAGCTGGGTACTTACCATGGATGTTACCGATACCAGCAGCAAGCATATCAACGCCGAGATCAGCGATAGTCTTGCACTCCGCTGGATCAGCGCACTCGCCCATACCAATAACTCCGTCTTCCTCACCACCGATAGAACCAACCTCACACTCGATTGAGAGGCCAAGCTGATGAGCTACGTTAACGAGCTCTGTTGACTTAGCAAGGTTCTCCTCGAATGGATAGTGTGAACCATCGAACATGATTGAAGTAAATCCAGCCTTAACACACTTGTAGCATCCTTCGTATGTTCCGTGATCAAGGTGAAGAGCTACAGGAACTGTGATTCCAAGTGACTCATCCATAGCCTTAACCATTGCTGCAACTGTCTCAAATCCTGTCATATACTTTCCAGCGCCCTCTGAAACACCAAGGATAACAGGTGACTGAAGCTCCTGAGCTGTGAGGAGAACAGCCTTTGTCCACTCAAGGTTGTTGATGTTGAACTGTCCTACTGCGTAGTGACCAGCCTTAGCTTTCTTTAACATTTCTGTTGCTGAAACTAACATTTGTAAAATCCTCCGTAAAATTATATTTGGATACAACGTACCCACTTACGCTGATTATACCCCATATAATAAGAAAATAAAAGAATTTTTAGCCAAAAGTTCAACATATAGTTAGTTTGAACTTATCGATAGAAATGAAAAAAATAAAACATTTATAAAGAATAGCCCGCCTTAATTGCATTGAAAAAAATTAAATGCTATGATTTGCCAGTAATAATGACAAATCTATCAAAGTGTAATGCATATAGAACATAATACGTTATGTGTATGCACACAGACGTGGCGCAAAGCACCTTACTATGCTTTTGCACAATATAATCTTAAAAAGGGAGGACATAATGCTTCAGCTTAAGAACATCGTGAAGGATTACCATACTGGTGATGAAGTTGTTCAGGCGCTCAAGGGTGTATCTGTGAACTTCAGAAGAAATGAGTTCGTGTCCATACTTGGCCAGTCGGGTTGTGGAAAGACAACACTTCTGAACATAGTGGGCGGACTGGATCAGTATACCAGTGGAGATCTGGTTATCAATGGCAAGTCGACAAAGGATTTCAAGTCAAGAGACTGGGATTCATATAGAAACAATTCAGTCGGATTCGTATTCCAGAGCTACAATCTGATACCGCACCAGTCGGTATTGTCAAATGTAGAGCTTGCGCTTACTTTGTCTGGAGTATCAAAGGCAGAGAGAAGAAAGAGAGCGAAGGAGGTTTTGGAGAGGGTTGGTCTGGGAAATCAGATTCACAAGAAACCAAACCAGATGTCCGGTGGACAGATGCAGAGAGTTGCCATCGCCAGAGCACTCATAAACGATCCGGATATTCTGTTGGCTGATGAGCCAACGGGTGCACTTGACACAGAGACAAGTGTTCAGATCATGGAGCTGCTCAAAGAAATAGCCAAGGACAAGCTGGTTATTATGGTCACGCACAACCCGGAGTTGGCACAGCAGTATTCAACAAGAATCGTAAAGCTTCTCGATGGAAATATAATAGATGACTCCAATCCATTCTCAGATGAGGATGAAGCAAAGGAGGATGACGGAAGTTATGAACCTAGAAAGACATCCATGAGTATGTTCACAGCGTTCTCGCTGAGTCTGAACAACCTCATGACCAAGAAGGGAAGGACATTCTTAACAGCATTTGCCGGAAGTATAGGAATCATAGGAATAGCGCTTATCTTGTCGCTTTCATCCGGCTTTCAGAAGTATATCAACGATGTGCAGGAGGAGACGCTTGCCACGTATCCGGTGCAGATAACGAAGAAGGCAATGGATTACAGTGAACTGCTCTCCAAGATGGTAGGTAACAACGAGGAGGATTCAGATCACAATCACGCAGGCGAGGACAAGGTATATTCGGGAGATATCATGGGAGACATGCTCGTGTCCATGGTGTCAGATGTGAAGGAAAACGACCTTGAGTCATTTAAGAATTATATAGAAGACGATGCAAACGGCTTCACCAAGTATACAAGTGATATAACATACACATATGATACACCATTATATGTGTTTAACGAGAACAGTGCAAATGGCGGTGTTGCCCAGGTAAATCCAAGCACCACAATGACAGATATGGGATTTGGAGGTATGGCGGAGGCACAGGAGTCAACGGCAGATTTCATGTCGGCATTCAGCTACGGTTCATCGTCAATGGACATGTGGACACAGATGCTTGACAACGACACTCTGCTCAAGCAGCAGTACGATGTGCTGGCAGGACACTGGCCTGAGAATAAGAACGAGGTTGTACTTGTCGTCGACAAGAACAATGAGATAAGTGATTTTACACTGTATACTCTTGGACTTAGGGATTCAAAGGAACTGAGCGATATGGTTTCAACCATACTTGCTGGCGGAGAGGTACCGGAGCTTGAGCAGATGGTGTTTACATACGATGACCTTCTTAATCTCAAGTTTAAGGTTGTGCTTCCGGGCGATCTGTACAAGAAGAATGATGATGGAACATACACAGATATGAGTTCTGATGCTGATTTTCTGAAGTCTGCCGTGGCCGGGGGCCTTGAAGTAAAGGTGTCGGCAGTAATCAGGGCTTCGGATAAAGCGTATGCAACTACCATGCAGCCGGGATATATAGGTTACACATCGGAGCTTGCCAATTACATAGTTTCAGAGAACGAGAAGACAGATGTGCTTAAGGCTCAGATGGATAATCCTGATACTGACATATTTACAGGAATGCCATTTTCAGATGGCAAGGAACTGACAGCGGATGATGTGGATATGGATTCTGTTATGCAGCAGCTTATGGCTTCAGGTCAGGTTACTGAGGACATGCAGGCACAGATGGCGTCCATGACCAAGGATCAGCTCTTCGATATGCTCAAGGGTTACGGTTTCTTCCAGGAGTCAACATCTACTTATGAGGATAACATGTCAAAGCTTGGATATGCAGAGCTTGCAAAGCCGGCTTCCATCAACCTCTACTGTGCAGAATTTGCGGATAAGGACGAGATAACAAAGCTCATAGACAAGTACAACGAGGATTATCCTGACAAGGAGATCACATACACTGATTACATCGGAATCATGCTGTCATCGGTGACCAAGATCATCAACGCGATAACCTATGTACTCATTGCATTTGTGGCAATTTCATTGATAGTTTCATCCATCATGATCGGAATAATTACATATATCTCAGTTCTTGAGAGAACAAAGGAGATTGGTATTCTGCGAAGCATAGGAGCTTCAAAGAAGGATATCTCAAGAGTGTTCAATGCGGAGACATTTATCATAGGTCTCTTCTCAGGACTCATAGGAATCGGCGTGACGATGCTGATCAATATACCGATCAGTAAGGTGATAGAGAGTTATATCAACGTTGCCGGTGTATCGGCGCTTCCTTGGAAGGGTGGAGTGATGCTGGTAATCATCAGCGTTATACTGACATTGATCGGAGGACTTATCCCATCGAGAATTGCAGCTAAGAAGGATCCTGTTATAGCGCTCAGAAGTGAGTAATTATAAATTATCTGAATACAAAAAGAAAAGGCTGCCATCTCTGGCAGCCTCTTCTTTTTGTATTAAAAGGGAGTGACTGCAACTACATTATGTGAGGGGAGGGTGTTGCAGTCGTTTATGAAAAAGGGGATGTAAACAACTCGCTTACGCTCTCGCTGTTTACATTTAATAATATACTGAGAAAATGTGTTCTAATTTTGGAGAAGTTGTGTAGAAAATGTGTTTTTCGGGTAAAAATATGAAGATGCTGTAAGAAATTTAAAGGATATAAAAACAGCATAAGGCAGACATGGCTAGAAATTAGAAAGGTAAGTAAAGGTATGAGACAAAATGTGTATTGTCCTGTTTATTTTTGCTGATTATATAATGTATAATGGTAGAAATGTATTTAGGAGGATAAACAGATGGCAGGAAGTCATATAGCAATACCAACCATTCTTAAGATCGGAAAGGGAACCCTGAATGATCTGGGCAAATATATAAGTGCTTCCGGGATGAAGAATGCTGTTATTTATTTTGGAAATGGACTCATAGACATGTTTGGACAGCAGGTCATGGATTCTCTGAAGAAGGAAAATGTGACAGTTGTGGAGTACAGAGAGCTGGATTCCACCAATATAGAGGATATAATCAAGCTGGCATTTGATATAGATGCGAAGGCCCAGGTGATCGTGGGTATCGGCGGAGGAAAGGTTATTGATGTGGCAAAGTATGCGGCATATCTCAGAAAGCTTCCTTTTATAAGTATTCCGACATCGGCATCATCGGATGGTTTCTCAAGCGCCAGCGCATCACTTATGGTAAATGGACGGCGTACATCGGTGCCGGCAAGAATGGCATATGGAATCATAGCTGACACGGAGATCATCAAGTCTGCTCCAGAGAGATTCCTTTACTCGGGAATCGGAGATATGGTATCCAAGATCACATCCCTCTATGACTGGCTCTTCGAGTCTGAACTGGGATACTCTGAGATGAACGATTTTGCAGTTATGATAGCGAAGAAGGCGGTGAACAGCTTCGTCAGAACACCATTTGAGACGATCAAGGATGACCTCTTCCTGAAGGAGCTTCTCGATTCCCTTGCCATGAGTGGTGTTGCTAATGAGATTGCAGGCGGAAGCACACCGACATCCGGAAGTGAACACCTGATCTCACAGGATTTGACAAGAGTGCTCAACCAGCCACAGCTCCATGGAATCCAGGTGGGAATTGCCACATATATCATGGCGGTTGTCCAGGATCACAGATATGTCAGGGTAAATGCTATATTTGAGAAGACCGGTTTCTGGGATTATGTAGCTACACTTGATCTCAAGAGAGAAGATTTCGCAAAGGCGATAGACATGGCACCACAGATAAAGCCTCACAGACACACATACCTTCATGAGGAGAAGTACAGAGAACTTGCCAAGAAGGTTCTGTATGAGGACGAGGTACTTAAGAGAGTATTCGACTAAGAAAAAAGGTGTGAAGAATGGTACTGCAAGGTGGAAAAACAGTGTATCGTGTAAAACAATGAACAGTATGTGGATGCTAGCCGTGGAGGGCATTGTCAGGAGAGTATTATATGGAAGAAAACAATTTCGGCTATGGCTTTGAACATGATGACTATGGGAGATTTGAGCAGGATATTGACCAGGACACAGCTTATGTGATCAGACCTGAGCAGATGGGCGGTGGAGCTTCCCCGCAGCCACAGATAAAGAGGACGATCCCTATAGTTACGATTGCATTGATAGTGGCAAATGTCATAGCTGGCATCATGTGTATCGGTGTGGACAATTACTCCAGAACCGGTGGACTCAACTATCAGTACGTGAAGCTGAATGGCGAGTATGGACGACTTATATCGGCGATGTTCCTGCATTCTGGCTTTGATCATCTCTTTGGCAATATGTTTGCACTATATATGTTTGGCTCCACGGTGGAGAGAAAACTTGGCTCCCTGAGGACGACTATCATATACTTTGTATCAGGAATTGTTGCCGGGATCATATCCATGAATGTGTATCATATGACTGATCCTGACAGAATGCATTTCTCTATAGGAGCATCAGGGGCGGTGTTCGGAATCATATGTGCTGCTGTGTTCCTGACATTCATGGGCAACAGGAAAGCAAGCAGAAAAGATATGATGGTATCCATAGTTGTTGTGGTCATATATGCTCTGTATACAAATGAGAAGAATATAGATATCTATGCGCATGTGGGTGGTGCGATCGTGGGAGGAATCCTTGCATTTGCACTGAATATCAAGCGGTGGGAGAAGTTCAGGGAGAACAAATTCTGCAAGCTTTTGGCAGTCATACTCACATTGTCCATGTGCGTGACAGGTATTGGTGAGGCGGGGATCGGCAAAGATGCAGCCGATCTTCCGGATAAGAGGATAGATTATATAAAGGAACAGAAGATATTCCCGGATGGAGACACAACCTATGGGGATGGTCTGGATGCCTATTGCAGCGATGAACACTGGCAGGCATTTGTCGCGACGGACGGAAGTCAGATAGTGCAGTTTGAAGGGAATGCCACATATAAGGGGCAGCAGGTGACGGTCACAGTCCAGTTTCAGATAGAGGGTGACTGCGAGGGCTATCAGCCGGGATATGTCGGGCTGAATGATGTGGGACAGAACAGTGAGAGTGCCACGGAATTCATGTTGACAGTGTGTGGAAGATCGATAAATGAGCTGAAGTACGGAAGATAAATATCGTTGTGTGAACAAATGTGTCATGGTATACTAAATCTGTGTGTCCATATGCGGATAGAGAAGATATGTGTCTCAGAATATGGGCAGATATATCAGGAAAAGTATATGGTATAAGATCTATTATAATCAGGAAAGTACAGAGATAGAGAAAACATGGCACTCAAATACGTGATGATAAATGACATAATTGAAGAACATAATGCAAGAATGCAGAATCTGAGGAAATATTACCCGTTTTTTGTTCTGGCTGAGACCACATTTGCGCAGTATAAGGAAGGTCGTTATGCACAGCTGGACATGGGTTATATAACCATGGCGATTCTGCGTTTTTTTATTCAGGAGAACAGCTTCAATGAGCGTGAAGTGTCATACGATGAATATGAGGAATTCATGGGGCAGCTCCTTGACCGTGATTTCGATGTGGAGATCGCGGGAGATGACAGGGCTGACCTGATAATGTATATATTTGACAAGATCAAGAACGACGGAAGAGCATTTGAATTCACGTTCTATGATCCGGGAAAGAAGCAGCGCAAGACGGGACGAGTGAAGCTGATAGACAGCCATATAGTGGATGGCAAGGTCCTGTATTTCATCACTGCGGATGGAATCGAATTCTATCTGGACACCAAGGAGATCAAGGACGAGAGCAAAATCAACGTGCAGCAGCTTCTTCTGGAAAAGATGATCGTTGGAGAGAACTTCCGTGGCGGTATCGAGGTCGTGCGCAGGATCAATAGCGAGGTGAACAGGCTGATCCGCGAGAAGGATGAGATAGTAAATCTTCTGTCCATCGACGTGTTCAAGGGCGCGGAGGAGTACGAGAATTATATGAAGACCGTCGGCAAATGGTTCGCTGACGAGCAGAAGCTCTTTGCCAAGAACAAAGCTCTGGTGGACAAAGCGATCACTAAGGCGAGCTATGATAATATGGGCAAGGGCAACCTGAAAGCTATGGAGGAGATAAGCCAGCTTGAGCTTGAACTCAAGAGGACCATCATCAAGCACGGAAGTCTGATAAGCAGCACCATGGAGCTGCAGAACATATCGGACAATATCATACACAAGGCAAAGCTGCAGAAGCTTAGACCTGCATTTGACTTTGCAGGACAGCTTCAGAGTATCATAAAAGAGGACAGACCGGATAAGATACTCACCATACTTGCGCCTCTCTTCGCTCCGAGGATCGTGAAAACGTTCAGCATGACATCCATAGATCACATGCTCACGCTGAAGTCCGAGGACAATGCGAAGACCACAAAGGTGAAGAAGGAGCAGCTTGATCCGAACTTCCGTTACGAAGATGAACTGCTCGATGAACAGATAAGTGCCAACTTCACAAAGCTGTTCCACGAACTCCTTGACCAGCTGAACAAATGGGGACACCTGAGTCTCAAGGAATTCAATGGAATACTTGAAGTTAAGTTTGGAAAAGAAATCTATGACAACAAAGATTACTATTCCTTCCTCACACACCTGGCTCAGAAGGACAGGTACAGCGTGGATGAGATACTGGCAAAGCCGGACACTATGCTGGAGGGAATGTTGGTAGATCAAATAGAGAGAATAAAGAAAGTTGACGAAAAAACGCTGGCGGCATCTGTATCTGGAGATCAGGTTGGTGGCAGCAGATCCGGTCTCTCCCGTGAGATGTATGCACCGGAACTCACACTGGATGCGTTCAGAGGCATGACATTTACACTGGAATTCCATCCAGACGAAGAGATACAGATTGGCGAGGACATGTACGTTACGGGAATTCAGTTTAACAAAACCAGCTGAGAGTGATTGTACGGAGAATAGGAGAAAAAGATGGAAAGTAAGAATCTAGACAAGGCGATAGAGATATATTCCAAGTTAATATCAGGTGAGGAGATTTGCAAGAAGCATCCCGACAACGGCCCGCTGTACGATGAATTCTACGGCAATGCCGAGGTGTACGACATCGTCATGAATATGATGAAGAAGATGAACCTGTCACTGTACGAGTACAATGACAGCTTGTATATAACAGCCGGAGAGGGCAACAGGGTATTTGGCTATACGAATGACGACATGAAGAAGCTTCTGGGACTTCGTCTGAACAAGGAGCTCTATCTGTGTTACTTCATTATGTATATGACACTTCTCTATTTTTACAAGGATTCATCCAGCTATCAGTTCAGGGAGTATGTGAAGTCAGAGAACATTATAGATGAGACAAGCAAATATCTTGCGGACATAACGAAGAAGCTTGATGTTCTGTCAACTGATGAGGTGGAGCAGGACAGCTTCAAGGCGATAGCGCTTCTGTGGGATGAGCTCCCGGCGGTGACGGGCAATCAGGAGGGCGACAGCGCCAGGGCGTCCAAGGCATCCCGGGCGGGTTATGTGAAGCTGGTGTTCAACTTCATGTCGGCCCAGCGGTTATTTGTGGAGAATGCGGACAGGTACTATCCGACAGACAGGATGAAGGCTTTGTCGGAGAACTATTTTGAGGAATACAGAGGACGGCTGTATCAGCTGCTTGGAGGTGAAGAAGAGGATGCCTAGTATCAACAGGATAAGGGTCAACAATGTAAAATATAACTTTGGTACACAGCAGTACGATGACTTCACCATGAGAATGTATGGCAAGAACACGCTGTATGATCTGGCAAATGGAGGAGGAAAGAGTATTCTCATGCTTCTGCTCCTTCAGAACCTGATACCGAACTGTACTCTGGATGAGAAGCAGCCTGTGGAGAAGCTTTTCCGTGCGGGCGGCGGCAACACAGTCATCCATTCGCTGATCGAGTGGAAGCTTGACGAGGCGGATATAAAGGATGGCTACAGATACATGACCACCGGATTCTGTGCCAGAAAGGCAAAGGATACGGCGGATGCCGGGGAGGTACAGAAGGACACTGCATCCATAGAGTATTTTAATTACTGCATTTTCTACAGGGAATATAACAAGAATGACATAGTGAACCTTCCTTTGTCGGAGGGTAATGAGAGGATTACATTCAACGGTTTAAAGACATATCTCAAGGATCTCGGACACAGGGATATGAGCCTGGAGATCAGGGTATTTGACAAGAAGGGCGAGTACCAGAGATTTATAAGTGGCTATGGTCTCCACGAGAGCCACTGGGAAATCATACGTGGAATCAACAAGACAGAGGGGCATGTAAGAACGTATTTTGAGACAAATTACAGGACCACAAGGAAGGTCGTGGAGGATCTGCTTATAGAGGAGATCATAGAGAAGGCATTTGCCACAAAGACAGGACGAAACGGTGAGGAAGACACCATGGCAGAGACTCTTCTCGACATCAAGGACAAGCTGAACGTTCTGGCACAGAGAAAGCGTGACATAGCCAACTATGACCACCAGATAGAATTGATAAATGTGCTCGAGGGCAAGGTGAACTCATGCATAGGTCTCTACGAGGACAACGACAGGATATGTAAGGGCCTGGCCGATGTGTATGCCACAGGAAGGGCGTGTACACAGGAGGGCGACACCCATATGGAGGAGCTGGCGAAGGCAAAGGCTGACGCCGGGGAGCAGATGGAACAGCAGAACAAGCGTCTGGCAAATCTCAGGGTCACCAGGGATTATCTGCGCCTTGAGGACATGAACCGCAAGATGGATGACACTGCCACGCAGATAGAGGACAATGAGAAGAAGCTTGCGGAGCTGAAAAACCAGATCGGCTACAAGGAGAGTGCAAATGACTACCTTGTATACAGGGAGAACAAGCGACAGTACGAAGAGAGCAGACTGATAGTCGACAATATAAGAAACAACATCGGATCATCCAGTGAGAAGATGGCGGTGTATGCGTACAACAAACGCATCCGTGATGAGAAGAAGCTTGCAGAGCTCATGGCGGCAAGGGAAGAGGCCCAGACCAGCTATGATCACGCACTTGAGGAGGCGGAGTACTGCAGAAAGGTCATGAGGGAGGGCGAGATCGCCCAGGCGGTGGCGGAGAACAATATCGCTGATGCCACAGCCAAGATTGATGAGATAAGTGCCCGCATAAGTGAGCTGGCTGCATCGGTCAACCTGCTCGTAGTGGGTGATGTGAAGGATATGATGAACAAGGCTCAGGAGGAGTCTGACAGGATACTTGCTGAGATGACAGAGTTGGAGATAGCCATAGCAGATGGCAGGACAAAGCTGTACGATGACAGATACAGACTGACGACTGTGCAGGCTGAGTATGATGCGCTGGAGAGAAGCTGCGAGGATGCAAGGCTTGACGCCGAGGCGTACAGGCAGTCGGGAAGCCAGCTCGACAGCATCATGGCAGTATACTCTGTGGAGAATCCACAGGATATAACAGGTGTTATAAATGACAGGATTAGGGGCACCATAACAGAGACGATCAAGCGCCAGCAGGAGATCGACAGACTGACAAAGCTTGCGAAATGCTATGAGGATGGCAGACCATTTCCGCCGTCGGAGGGGGCTGAGACTGTGATAAACTACATCTCCACCAGACATGGGCTCATGGCCATGCATGGTGCGGATTATCTGTCAGCACTCCCGGGTGATACAAAGGAGGAGCTGCTTCAGGCAAATCCATACCTGCCGTACAGTGTTGTGACAAAGGGATTTGATAGTCTGGAGGACGATATAAATCTCGGTTCGATAGACACCGGCAGCGAATGTGTAATGGTGTACGATATGGATAAGCTTTCAGACTCAGCGATAGTTCCCGCCGAGAACATGCTTATCATAGGAAGAGACAGGAAATATTTCATGTCTAAGGACTCCATAGAGGACGCCAGAAAGGCAAATGCTGATAAAATAGCAGGTCTCACGGAGGAGATCAGTCTGATAAATGAGAAGCTTGCGACTTATCAGGAGGATCTTGCATTTGTCACAAGGCTTGTGGATGCGAGATATACAGGTGCCGAGGACAGGGAGAGAGAGCTGAACCAGGCACTGCTCGATAAGAAGGATGAGCTTGAGGAGCTTAAGACATCGATCAAGGTTACAGAGACGGAGCTTAAGAATAACACCGAGAGATATGGAGACCTGCAGCAGAGTCAGCAGAAGGAATCTGACAGAAGACAGACATTTGTCATGATAGAGCAGCTGTCGGATCTTGCAAGACCGGAGGAGCAGAGACTTGCCGAGTATAAGCAGAGGAAGTCTGACCTTGTGGCAAAGCTGTCAGGACTTCAGAGCGATGTGCTGAAGTGGTCGACGACGGTTGGAGAGACTGAGTCAAAGCTTGCGGGGCTTACAAGGAATATAGAGGATATCCAGTACAAGTGGACGGAGTATTTCGAACCGTATCTGCCGAAGTCTGAGAATGCGGGAGTTGCTGAAAATACAGATGGTGCAGGCGTGGCTGGTGCAGCATGGGGGGGCGGGATAAC
>ERZ780013.183-NODE-183-length-27197-cov-4.67898_pt1 | contig 27197 bp, 19 predicted proteins | sample MGYA00511178_ERZ780013 | MGnify/ENA primary metagenome ERZ780013 (study PRJEB29588, sample SAMEA2149568) | human gut metagenome | biome: human gut; feature: human-associated habitat; material: faeces | place: Denmark | collected 2008/2010 ... | reverse complement strand
GCGTTAGACCTTGCCCATCCACTCGCTGTCGCGGCGTGCGAGGTAGTCGTTGACCGTGACGATGTGGACCCCTTTGCCGGAGAGCGCGTTGAGATAGGCGGGGAGCGTCGCGACGAGCGTTTTGCCTTCGCCCGTCTTCATCTCCGCTATGCGTCCCTGATGCAACACGATACCGCCGAGAACCTGCACGGGGAAGTGCTTCATTCCGAGCACGCGCCACGATGCCTCACGGCAGGCGGCGGACGCCTCGGGCAGGATATCGTCAAGGGTCTCGCCGTTGGCGAGGCGCTCCTTGAAATAAGGGGTTTTTGCTTTGAGCTCCTCATCGGTGAGTTTTGAATATTCCTCGTCAAGCGCGAGCACCTTGTCCTTTATCGGCGTGATACGCTTGATTTCTCTCGAAGAGTAGTCTCCGAAAATTTTCTTTAAAAGACCCATAGAAAGTCACCTCAAAAATTTCTTCTTGCCTTAACGGCTTGGATATGTTAATATCGGGTTGATATATTATGCTATTATAAGGGAAACGGAGCGGTGAAAAATGCCTAAAAGAAGCGATTATATCTCGTGGGACGAGTATTTTATGGGGATCGCGATGCTCTCTGCTTGCAGGAGCAAGGATCCGAACACCCAGGTGGGCGCCTGCATCGTAAACGACAGAAACAGGATAATGTCCGTCGGTTATAACGGCTTCCCCTCCGGCTGCGACGATGACGAGTTCCCGTGGGAGCGCGAGGGCAGCGCGTTTAACACAAAATACGCCTATGTCTGCCACGCAGAGCTGAACGCCATACTCAACGCCAGCGGCGACCTGCGCGGATGCAAGGTCTATGTCGCGCTTTTCCCCTGCAACGAATGCGCCAAGGCGATAATCCAGAGCGGGATAAAAGAGGTAATTTATATCAGCGACAAGTACCGCAACACCGACAGCGTGCGCGCATCGAAAAGAATGTTCGACGCCGCGGGAGTGAAATACACGAAGCTCGAGATGAAGCGCGACAAGCTCGTTATCGACTTCAGCGAAAACTCAATATAAAATCAAGCTTTCCTGCGTCGCCTTTTCGGCGGCGCTTTTTTATATATCGACAGTCAGCTCGACAGGACAATGGTCGGAGCCGAATATCTCCTGATGTATTTTCGCGCCGGTAAGCCGGCTGTTGAGCCGCTCGGAGCAGAGGAAATAGTCGATGCGCCAGCCCGTGTTCCGCTCGCGCGATTTGAAGCGGTAGCTCCACCAGCTGTACTGTCCCTCGACGTCGGGATAGAAATATCTGAATGTATCAATAAAGCCCGCCGAGAGCAGCTCGGTCATCTTGTTTCTCTCTTCGTCCGTGAAACCGGGGTTCTTGCGGTTCGTCTTGGGGTTCTTTAAATCTATCTCGTTGTGCGCAACATTCATATCGCCGCAGACTATTACGGGCTTGTCCCTGTCGAGCGAGAGAAGATAGTCCCTGAACGCGTCCTCCCATGTCATTCTGTAGTCGAGCCGTGCGAGCCCGTCCTGCGAATTGGGGGTATAGACGCAGACGAAATAGAATTTTTCAAATCCGAGCGTTATCACGCGCCCCTCGCGGTCGTGCTCGGGAATGCCGATGCCGTATGACACGCTCAAAGGCTCTTCGCGCAAAAAGCCCGCCGTGCCGGAATAGCCCTTTTTCTCGGCGTAGTTCCAGTAGCAGTGATAGCCCTCGGGCGCAAAGTCGACCTGCCCCGCCTGAACCTTCGTCTCCTGCAGGCAGAGGATATCGGCATCAAGCGTCGCAAAAGCCTCTGAAAAGCCCTTGCCGATGCACGCTCTTATTCCGTTGACATTCCATGAGATGAGCTTTTTCTCCGCCATGCCGCAGACTCCTTTCGGGGTGTATCTTATGCGCCGGAGCACATATACCTTGATATTATATCATAACTTTCGGCGAATTTCCATAACTTTATAAAAGCGAATGTAAACAATCTATTACTAACTATTACTAAAAGGCAGTCTGTGATGTTATCTTGCATAAAAACACGGCGTTATTAATTTTGTTTTTATCAAAATTTACTTGACATTATTAGTTAATTAGTGTAAATTTATAGTGCGCTGTGTTGCCTTGTAAAGTGCAGCACAAAAAACGGGCGGAAATACCCGAAAATATTTTATGAAAGGTTTTTGACATGAAAAAGAATCTTCTGAAGATCGCTTCCCTGCTTCTTGTCCTCGCGATGATATTCTCGTTCGCGGCGTGCAAGAGCGACAAGGACAACGGCGATTCCACAGCCCCCTCCGAGAGCTCCGCAGACGCTAACAACACCGTCGCCGACGAGAGCACCCCCGCAGAGGCCTCAAGCGAGGACGCTTCTGCCGAGTCCACCGAAATTGAGACCGTTACCGACGCTTCCGGCAAGGTCATCGAGACCAAGCCCGCCAACAGCGGCAAGGCTCCCGTAGTCACCTCGAAGGGCAACAAGGCCCCCTCGAGCACTGCGGATATCCTCAACTATTACAATGCCGCCACAAAGGCAGCCGTCTCCGGCAAGGTCGGCTTCACGAAGCACAGAGAGACCAAGAACGAGAAGATCGAGGCAAACGCACTTGTAAAGACGTTCAAGAGCCTTATCTACAAGTTCATGGGCATCGGCAAAGATAACGCATACAAAGAGACCGTCACCAAGGGTCAGTGGGATACCGATACCAACAAGTATTTCCTCAGAGTTTCGACCCTCGGCACGGGCGATGTCACCTCCGCTTCCTGCAAGCAGAGCGGCTCGAACTACATAATCACCATCAATATCAAAAACGGCAACTCCTATGCAACCAAGGGCACCGCGACCTGCAACGCTCCCCTCGACAAGAGCGGAATCTGCGTCGGCGACAAGGACAAGGGCTACTATGATCACAAGAGAGCCAGCTGCATCTATGACGCAATCGACGAGGTTTACGGCGGCGCAAAGGTCACCGAAAGCTATTCCGGCGCTGTTGTTACCGCAACTGTTGACGCAGCGACCGGTCACTTCGTCAAGCTCGATGTCAAGTTTGATATCACCGTCAACATCGACATCGGCGCAAAGCCCACCGCTACCGGAACATCATATGTAAGCTATTCCAGCTTCAAATATTGATTTTTCTAAGGGGATAGAAAACAATGAATAAGAATCTCAAGAGAATCGCGGCTCTTCTGCTCGCGATCGCCATGATTGCAAGCTTTGCGGCCTGCAAGAAGGACAAAGATAACAACGACACAACTGCCGCCGGCGACGTTGCCATAAACGGCGACGCTATTGCGGACGATCTGCTTCCCGAGGCCTCCTCGGAAGCAGCCTCCGACGACACCGCGGTCGAAACCGAGATAGTGACCGACAAAGAGGGGCACACCGTTATCGAGACCAAGGCTCCCGCCGACAATTCCGCAAAGCCCTCGAACGGCAAGCCCGAGAGCTATGCCGAGATCCTCGCCGCTTACAGAGACGTTCTCAATCTAGCAAAGAGCAGCAAGGTCGGCTATGAGAAGTCCGAGTGGCAGACCCTGCCCAAGGACAAGAGAAACTTTGACGGATTTGTTATCAACGCGGCTCTTCCCGTTGCCGAGCTGTTCATGACCAGCGAAAAGGATGCCAAGGGCAAGAAGCACGAGAACAATCCGAAGGGCACCGACATGAAGTGGTTCCCGATTTATCAGCATCCCACAAAGGGCTGCACCCTGACCGATGTCAGCAAGATAAAGAGCGCAAAGTGCGAGGTTCTCTCGAACGGCAACTACAAGATAACGATAGTCCTCAAGGCGGATATCAACCCCGAGCCCTGCGATCCCAAGACGGGCGTTATCTCCAAGGGCTTCACCGGAACGATGTTCAGCCCCCTTGCGAAGGCCGATATCGACAACACCCTCCAGAACGACCCCAACGTCACGAAGGTCGTCAAGGATGTTGAGTATTCGCTCAAGTACTATGACTGCACCGCAGTTCTTACTTACAACCCCAAGACCAATCATATGGTAGATCTCTATCAGTATATGCATGTCCTCATCACCGGCTCTGGCAAGGTGCTCGGCAGCAAGTTTAACGGCAGCGCGGTTCTCGACAACTTCCTCGAGATAACCAACGTCAAGTATTAATCGAATAGCAAAATAGAAAAGGCGCGGTTCACAGCTTATGTGAGCCGTGTCTTTTTATATAACTCCGCTTTTTCGGATTTAACAACAAACTTGAAAAATTGCCCCGAATAGGGTATAATTAGCTGACTTCAAAAAACTTGTGAGGTGCCTATGGACAGAGAAAACAGAAAATTTCTGAAAAAGCTTTCCGTATGTGTTGCCGTTCTGTTTGTTATAGTAACGGTCGTGAGCCTGTGCGTGATGAATTTCACGCCGATAAACAGGCTTCTCGGAGGATACAAAGAGCAGCCGCTCGACCTCTCCCGCGCGGACGGAGCCAATATTACTTATAACGACGACGGCACGATAACCCTCGGCGAGGGCTATTCCGAGATAGAGTTTACCGGCATTGACGCGCGCGTCGGTTCTATAGGGTTCGATGTCGACTTCGGAGAGTCGGCAAACAGCGGCAAGGTCTATGTCGATTTCGCCGATTCAACGAGCTCATATTACCGCACGAATATCGCAAAGCTCACGCTCGAAAACGGGCTCGACAATGTCATGACCTGCAACTTCTCCGGCGAAGTGTCGCGCCTCAGACTCGAGATATCTCTCGACGACTATCACAGCGCAACGCTCAAGGGCATCACGCTCAATCAGTCGATAAGCGCGCTGCACATAGCGGAAATTATCCTGACATATCTGCTCATAGCTGCTGCCGCCATAATTATCATCTATGCTATAGCGAATCCCGCCGGAGCGCGCAAGAAATTCTCCGACAACAGAGTCAACTGCACCCGCATCGCGGCAGTCATAACCGCCGCCGCAATGGTATTTTCGGTGTATCTCACATTCACAAATCTGCAAAAAGGCTGGTCGACCACGCACTACAGCTTCACTTCGCAGGAGGGCGACCAGATAACCAAAGAGCTCGTTGACGCGTTTGAGCATCATCAGGTGAACCTTCTCGAAGAGCCTGACGAAGATCTGCTCAAAATGGACAATCCCTATGAATACACAAGGCGTGATGCTGAAATAGGCGCGGGCAACTTTCTCTGGGATCACTGCCTGTATAACGGCAAATACTACTCATATTACGGCATCGGACCGGTCATCGCGCTGTTCCTGCCGTATCATCTGATAACCGGCTGCTATTTCCCGACCGGCTGGGCGACGCTGATGTTCGCGCTCGTCGGAATAATATTCCTGACAAAGATATATCTCGCGGTGATAGACAAAAAATTCCGCGATTTGCCGACAAACACGGTGCTCGCCGGATTGATAACCTTGCAGATGTCCTCGGGAATCATGTTCTCCGCGGCGCGTCCGCTGTTCTATGAGCTCGCCATCTCCGGCGGATTCATGTGCGTGACTATCGGCGCGTATCTGCTCATGACCTCGAACATTCTCTGGGACGGCAAAATTTCATATGTCCGCCTCGGCTTTGCCTCGTTCTTCCTCGGCTATGCCGTGCTCTGCCGCCCGACGCTCGCGGTCTATTGCATCGCCGCGCTGTTCTTCTTCGCGGGCGGACTCAAAAAAGCGCTCGACGGACTCGAAAAGAAGCAGAAGACCCGCACATTCTTCAAATATGCGGCTGTCGCCCTCGTACCGCTCGGCGTTATCGCCCTCGGGCAGATGGTATATAACTATCTGCGCTTCGACAATCCGCTCGACTTCGGCATTCAGTATTCGCTGACGATAAACGACTTCACCCACTCGGAGTTCCACTGGAAATATGTGCTCATCAATATGTATGCGTATCTTCTGAACATGCCGCACTTCACGCCCAAGACATTCACGCATCTCGCTTCCTCTGCGGAGCGCTTCGGGCTCAACGGCTATATGTTCTTCGACGACGCTGGCAAGAATCTTATATCCGTCGGAATCATATACCGCGCTCTGCCCATGTTCGCCTATCTCTTCTCGGGCAAGGCATTGCAGCGCGTCGAGAAGAAAAAGCGCGTGCTGCCTATCCTGCTTATCGGCGTGACCTGCATTCTCATGCCGCTCGCGATAATCTTCTCCTCGTGGGAGAGCGGCTATGCCGTGCGCTACAACGCGGACTTCTCATGGCAGATGGTCATCGGCGCGCTTGTCATCGCGTTCACACTCTATAAGAGCATCAAGTCGGAGAGCGCAAAGAAGCTCGTCGATTTGATATTCACGGTCTCGACTGTCGCGTGCATATATGTGAACATGGCTCAGCTGATCTCGTTCACGGGCGTTGAAGGCGCTTTCTGGATGAATCTCTGGAGATAAAATAAAACTAATCTGACCCTGTCTGTCATGCGGACGGGGTCAAAACACGATATAAAAGACGAGAGAATCGACGGCAGCAAGGCGTTCGACTGAGGCAGAACCTCGGGCGATTATGCGCGTTTTCGCGACATATACCCGACTGAGTTCTATGAAAAAATAGCCTCGCGTAAAATCGGCATTCCGGGGCAGAGCGTGCTCGATCTCGGCACGGGCACGGGCGTTTTGCCGCGCAACATGTACAGCTTCGGCGCAAAATGGACGGGGACGGACATATCCCCCGAACAGATAGAGCAGGCAAAGAAGCTCTCGCAGGGCATGGACATCGGCTATTACGCGATGCCGGCTGAAAAGATAGACTTCCCGGACGCTTCATTTGATGCCGCGCCCGCCTGCCAGTGTTTCTGGTATTTCGACCACGAAAAGCTCATCCCCCAGCTCTGCCGTATGCTAAAAAGCAACGGGCGTCTTCTTGTACTGTGCATGGAGTGGCTGCCGTTTGAAGACAAGATTGCCGGCATGAGCGAGGATCTCGTGCTCAGATACAGCCCCGACTGGAGCGGCGCGGGCGAAACAATGCACCCGATAGGAATACCCGCCTGCTACAAAGAAAAGTTCGAGCTCATGCACCACGAGGAGTGGAAGCTGAAGGTGCATTTCACGCGCGAGAGCTGGAACGGCAGGATGAAAGCCTGCCGCGGAATCGGCGCGTCGCTGACACCCGAGGAGATAGAAAACTGGGAGCGCGAGCATCTCCGAATGCTCAGAGAAAACGCACCCGAGGAGTTCGATGTTCTCCACTTCGTCGCCATGGCGGAGCTCAGGAAAAAAGACTGATAAAAAGCAATCCTACCCGAAATTTTCGTCGGGTAGAATTTTTGCGTTGTATTCCGACAAGAATCAGAAATGTCCAAAGCTCGTTATATACAAAAATCTCCTGTCCGGGAACAGCTCCCGGGCAGGAGATTCTGCTTTTTACTTCCAATTATCGCAGCTCTGCCAATCACTCCAACTCAAACGCGCCGGTATAGAGGCGATAGTATGTGCCCTTTTCGGCGATGAGCTTTTCGTGGTTGCCGCGCTCGATTATTCTGCCGTGGTCGAGCACCATTATAACATCCGAGTTCTGGACGGTCGAGAGGCGGTGCGCGATAACAAAGACCGTGCGCCCTTTCATCAGCTTATCCATGCCGCCCTGGACGAGAGCCTCGGTGCGCGTATCTATCGAAGATGTCGCCTCGTCGAGGATCATGACGGGCGGGTCGGAGACCGCCGCGCGGGCTATCGATATCAGCTGACGCTGACCCTGCGAAAGTCCGGAGCCGTCGCCCTTGAGTACGGTGTTGTAGCCGTCCGGGAGCATGCGGATGAAGCCGTCAGCATTCGCGAGCTTCGCCGCCGAGATGCACTGCTCGTCGGTCGCCTCGGGGTTGCCGTAGCGGATGTTCTCCATGACAGTGCCCGTGAACAGGTTGACATCCTGGAGCACGACGCCGAGACTGCGGCGCAAATCGGCTTTCTTTATCTTGTTGATATTTATTCCGTCATAGCGTATCTTGCCGTCCGCTATGTCATAGAAGCGGTTTATGAGGTTTGTTATCGTGGTCTTGCCCGCTCCGGTCGCGCCGACGAAAGCCACCTTCTGACCCGGCTCTGCGTAGAGCGTGATATCGTGAAGGACTTCCTTTTCGGGTGTGTAGCCGAAATCGACATGGTCGAGAACAACCTGACCCTCAAGCTTTGTATAAGTCAGAGTGCCGTCGCCGTGGGGATGCTTCCATGCCCACATTCCGGTGTGCTCCTTGACTTCGACTATCTCGCCGTTCTCCTCTTTTGCATTTACGAGGGTAACATATCCGTCATCGGGCTCAGGCTCTTCGTCCATAAATGTGAAGATTCGCTCGGCGCCCGCGAGGGCGTTGACAATCGAGTTGAACTGGTTCGACATCTGGGATATCGGGTTTATGAAGTTGCGCGAGAGCACGAGGAACGAGGCTATCATGCCGAGGGACAGCGTGTTGACGCCGGTCAGCCCGAAATTCTTCGTGCCGGCGATAGCCATATATGAGCCGATAACGGCGAGCAGGATATACAGAAAATATCCGAACGCGTTCGTCATGGGCATCATCGAGGTCGCGTGGCCGTTTGCGTTCGCGGCGTTGTGCTCCCATTCGGTGTTGCGCTGCTTCATTTCTTTCTTAGACTGCTCTTCGTGGCAGAAGACTTTTATGACCTTCTGACCGTTTATCATCTCTTCGATATATCCGTCAAGGTCTGCAAGAGATCTCTGCTGGGCTACGAAATACGCGCCGCTCTTGCCGACAACTCTCTTGATTATCTGCATGATAAAGAACAGCGATATGCACACAACGAGCGTCAGACCGACGCTGATATAGAGCATGCAGCAGAATACCGCCGCGACGGTGAACGCCGAAGAAATCAGCTGACCCATCGACTGCGCGAGCATCTGGCGCAGGGTATCGGTATCGTTGGTATAGAGGCTCATCGTGTCGCCGTGGGTGTGTGAATCGAAATATCTTATCGGCAGGCGCTGCATCTTCTCGAACATCTCATCGCGTATGGTCTTGAGCGTTCCCTGCGCTATAGTGACCATGCGACGGTTGTAGATAAGCGTCGAGAGCGTGCCGATGAGATAGATGACCGCCATGGTTATCAGCGCGCGAATGAAGCCGGAGAAGTCGGGTGATGACTGACCTACCATCGGGGTTATATAGTCGTCGATAAGCGTCTGGAGGAACATCGATGACGCCGCACCCGCAACTGCGCTGAGCAGAATGCAAATTGTGACAAGGACTATCGTGCCCTTATAATTTTTGAGATAAGAGAGCAGACGCTTGAGTGTTTTCTTGTCGAGCTTTCTGGGCTGCATTCCGGGTCCGCCGTGCATGGGCATAGGCTTACTCATCGTCGTTTCCTCCCTTCTGCTGGGATTCATAAACTTCGCGATAGATATCGCAGGATTTCAGCAGCTCGTCATGCGTGCCCTGCGCGATTATTCTGCCGTTGTCGAACACGAGTATTTTGTCCGCGTTCTGAACCGAGCTTATGCGCTGGGCTATAATTATCTTCGTCGTGTCGGGCATATACTGCGAAAGTCCCTTTTGAATCAGCGCGTCGGTGCGGGTATCGACGGCGCTTGTCGAGTCGTCGAGAATGAGCACCTTGGGATTCTTGAGCAGAGCGCGCGCTATGCACAGCCTCTGCTTCTGACCGCCGGAGACGTTCGTGCCGCCCTGTTCGATATAGGTGTTGTAGCCGTCGGGCATCGCGCTGACAAATTCATCCGCCTGAGCGAGCTCGCAGGCGTGCTTTATTTCATCATCGGTCGCGTTCTCGTTGCCCCAGCGCAGGTTCTCGGATATCGTGCCGGAGAACAGCTCGTTCTTCTGGAGCACCATTGCGACCGAGTTTCTCAGGGTATCGAGATCGTAGTTTCTGACATCCACGCCGCCGAGCATCACTTCACCGCCCGTTACATCGTAAAGGCGCGGTATGAGCTGGACGAACGAAGACTTCGACGAACCCGTGCCGCCGATTATGCCGACCGTCTCGCCGGAGGCTATATGCACGTTGACATTGTCGAGCACCTTGGTGTCCGCCTTTGAAGCATAGGCAAAATTGACATTTTTATAATCTATCTCGCCGTCTTTGACTTCGAGAACGGGGTTCGCGGGGTTCGAGATATCGGTCTTTTCGTTGAGCATCTCAGCTATACGCTGAGCGGAAGAGCTCGCGATTATCATCATGGCAAAGACCATGGAGAGCATCATGAGGCTCATGAGTATCTGCATGGCGTAGGTGAACAGCGCAGTGAGCGAGCCGGTGGTCAGACCGAGTGCTGCGTTGTTGCCGCTGGCGATGACCGCCTTTGCGCCGAGCCACGAGATGAGTATCATGCAGGTATACATGCAGACCTGCATAATAGGCGAGTTGAGCGCAATAAGGCGCTCCGCTTTTGCGAAGTCTTTGTATATCTTCTCGGATATCTTCTCGAACTTGCTTATCTCGTGATCCTCCTGATTGAAGGACTTGACGACTCTTATGCCGCGCACATTCTCCTGAACGACGTTGTTGAGCTCATCGTAGGTGTGGAAAACTCGCTTGAACACGGGATGCACCTTGATGATTATCAGCACGAGCAGAGCCGCAAGGACAGGTATAATCGCAATAAACATAAGCGAAATCTGGCTGTCGATTCTGAACGAGACTATCATGGCGAAAATCAGCATAACCGGTCCGCGTATCGCTATTCTTATGAGCATCTGATAGGCGTTCTGAATATTTGTGACATCCGTCGTCAGTCTCGTAACTATCGACGCGGTCGAGAATTTGTCGATGTTCGAGAATGCGAAGGTCTGAACATTATCATACATATCGCTGCGCAGATTCGCGCCGAACCCGGCGGACGCGCGCGAGCCGAGGAACGCCGCAAGCATTCCCGTCACCATCTGGAACACCGCGAGGAATAGCAGCGCAAGACCGTATTTCCAGACCATGGACATCACGCCGCCCTCGATGCCGTTGTCGATAAGACCCGACATACAAAGCGGGATAACTATCTCGAACACGACTTCAAACGTGGAGAAAAAGATAGTCGCCCATGATACTTTTTTGTATTGGCGCATGCTCTTCAACAAAGTTTTTATCATATTCTCACTCCCTCTTTTCTTTCTTTGCTCCACTTTCCGGTTTGCAGCCGGGGCTGCTGTCAATATCAAGGTTATCGCATATCCTTATGAGATATCCGCGGAGCTGCTCGACTTCTTCTTCGCTGAACGATCTGAGCATCGCCCGCTCGCCGTTGTCAATCGAACGGCGTATCTCGAGATTGATGTCTTTCGCCTTATCGGTCAGCCGCACGACCTTGTTTCTCTTGTCCGACGGGTCGGTACAGGTGCTGAGAAAGCCGCTCTGCTCCATGCGCGTGACTATGCCGACAATCGTCGGATGTGAGACATGGGCGTAGTCTTCAATCTCTTTCTGGGTTGTCTGACCTCCGCGCTCGGCGAGAAATCTTATGATCCGCGACTGCGCAAAAGTCAGCCCGTGCTTGCCGAGTCCTGCATCGACGTTCGACTTCAAACGGTTATCTATACGCTTGAAAAAATATCCGATATGCTCCATAGCGATCTCCTTTCCGCAAAACTGTTTTAAGCAATATTAAGTGTAGCACGCTACACATTATACATATATGCGCGCCGATTGTCAACAATATGTTTGTAAACAATTTGTGACCTCGGCGCTGAAGATTTTTATGTTCTGTTTTCGTTGAGATTAAAGACGGTGCGTATAAGCTCCGACGCCGCGCGGATGCCGTGCTCGTCCGGGTTCATGAGCAATAATCTTGATGTTCCGCCGATGCAGAAGATTATTTTTTCTTTGCGCTCCGGCTCGTCGTCGTCATGCAGATATATCCTGAAAAGAGCCTCCTCCGCGTCGTTGAGCAGTGAAGTCACATCGTCGCCGTAGAGCGCGCGGATAAGCCGCTCTTCGCGCGATATCGCGCCGACCAGCTCTGAAACAAAGGCGTATGTATCGCTGAACGCCATCCGGGCGCAGTCGCAGCGGCCGAGGATATCGGCGACGGTCTCGCGGCAGATGTGCCGATGCAGGCTCTCCATAGTATCGTAGTGGGAATAGAATGTCGTTTTGTTTATCAGCGCCTCCCGGCACAGGTCGCTGACCTTGACGGGTGACGGGTCGCGCAGGCGCAGATCGACATATGTATGTACTATCAGCCGCTCCGTTTTGATATATCTAAGATCATTTTTATTCACCATTTAAACGCCTCTTTTTATATTTAGTCGTTTATCTTACCAATTTGTAAAACAGTTTCTTGATTAGACAACTTTAGTTGTTTATAATGTTAGCATATACTAAAAAATATTACAAGGGGGAGTATGCCGAATGAACAGAAAAGACCGCACCGTCTATATTATGCTCACCGACTATCCGGATAAGGTCTCGCGGACTATAAAAAGAATAGGGCTTTGGGAATACTCCCACATGTCGATAAGCACGGATGAACACTATCCGAAATTTTTCAGCTTCACGGGCAAGCGCGGATTCATGACCGAGGACTTTGACCTCCACCCGACTTACAAAGGCACGGATGTCCCCTGCGCGCTGTTCGCTCTGCCCGTAACGGAAGCGGAGCTTCGCAATGTAGAGCGCATCATAAAGCACATGACCTCGAACGCCGACGAATATAAGTACAGCTACATCGGGCTCGCACTGCTCTATCTGCGGATAATCCCGAAGCAGCGCGGGCGCGACACCTGCGTCGGCTTCGTCTCGCGCACGATAAGGGAGCAGACCTCGCTCTCCGCAGGGCGCAGAAAAAAGTTTTGCAGCCCGAACGACATAAAGGCGTTTTTTATCAATCAGCTCGTCTTTGAAGGACCGCTGAGAGTGCTGCTGCAAAAGGGCAAGGCGTAAATTAAAATATCAATCCGCCGTCGGTTCGTGCCGTGCGGCGGTTTATTTTCAGCAAAAGCAAAAGGCCTCCCGCTCGGGGAGGTCTTTTAATATAATTAAGGGTTGTTGAAATCAGTTCTCGCCGTCGCCGTTTATGGTCGATATCTCGGGGGTTATCTCTTCGAGAACATCGAGGACTATCTTCACGGTGTCGAGGGAGGTGAATATCGTCACGCCGTTCTGGACGGCACAGCGGCGGATCTCAACACCGTCCTCAAAGTGGACGCCGGAGAGAATGGCGCGCGTGTTGATAACATAGCTGACGTAGCCCGCTCTTATGGAGTCGAGGATTTCCGTGCTGCCCTCGCTGAGCTTGCCGCGCACGCGGGTGCGTATGCCGTGCTTTTTGAGGAACGCCGCGGTTCCAGCGGTCGCCTCGATATTGAAGCCGAGGTGATAAAAGCGCTTGACGAGCGGCAGAGCCTCTTCCTTGTCTTCGTCGGCAAGGGTGACTATTACCGTACCGTATTCTTTCATCTTGACTCCGGACGCCTGAAGAGCCTTGTAGAGTGCACGGTTCAGGCGCTTGTCGTAGCCTATCGCTTCGCCGGTCGATTTCATCTCGGGCGAGAGATATGCATCCATGCCGGTCAGCTTCTCGAACGAGAACGCCGGGGCTTTGACATACCAGCGCTTTCCGTCGGGCAGGCGCATATCGGTTATGCCCTGGTCGTGCAGGCTCTGACCGAGCATAACCTTTGTCGCGATGCGGACAAGGTTGCAGTCGGTGGACTTTGAAAGGAACGGCACACTTCGCGAAGCGCGGGGGTTGACCTCGATAACATAGACGCTCTCGTCGCTGTCAACTATAAACTGTATATTGAACAGACCGACTATGCCTATGCCGAGTCCGAGCTTTGTGGTGTATTCGGCTATCGTGTCTCTGACCTTCTGCGAAATAGAGAACGGCGGATACACGCTCGTGCTGTCGCCCGAGGGGACGCCGGTACGCTCGACGAGCTCCATTATGCCGGGGATGAACACCTCACTGCCGTCGCAGATGGCGTCTATCTCGACTTCCTTGCCCATAAGATATTTATCTATGAGCACGGGCTTGTCCTCATCGACCTCAACGGCGTTCTTGAGATATTTTCTGAGCATAGTCTCGTTAGCGACTATCTCCATCGCTCTGCCGCCGAGCACGAAGCTCGGGCGCACAAGAACAGGATAGCCTATGCGCGCGGCAACAGCCGCACCGGTCTCGATATCCGTAACGGCCTCGCCTTTCGGGTTCGGGATGCCGAGAGATTTTATAACGGCGTCAAACGCGTCTCTGTTCTCGGCGCGCTCAATGGCGTCACAGTCGGTGCCGATTATCTTCACGCCGCGCCTTGCAAGCGGAGCCGCGAGGTTGACGGCAGTCTGACCGCCGAGGGTGACTATAACGCCCTCCGGCTTTTCAAGATGTACTATATTCATGACATCCTCTGTCGTCAGGGGCTCGAAATAGAGCTTGTCGGCAGTGGTATAGTCGGTCGAAACGGTCTCGGGGTTGTTGTTGATTACTATCGCCTCATAGCCGAGCTGCTGAATAGCATGGACGGCGTGGACGGTCGAATAGTCAAACTCAACGCCCTGTCCTATACGGATAGGACCTGAACCTAAGACTATTATCTTCTTTTTGTCCGACACGACGGACTCGTTCTCGCTCGCGTAGGTCGAGTAGAAATAGGGCACATAGCTGTCGAACTCACTCGCGCAGGTATCAATCATCTTGTATGTCGGGAAGATATCCTCTTTGCATCTGCGCTCATATATGCTGTCCTCGCTCTCTTTCCAGAGCTCGGCGATATACGAATCGGAGAAGCCGAGGCGCTTTGCCTCGCGCAGAAGAATGTCAGAGCCGGGATTCGCCTCCATCTCCCTCTCGAAATCGACTATCTTCTTTATCTTGTCGAGGAAGAACATATCTATATGCGTTATATCGCAGATAAGCGACGGGTCAACGCCCATCCACATCAGCTGGGATATTGCATAGAGACGGTCGTCCGTGCCCTCTTTGATATATTCGAGCAGCTCGTCAACGCTCATATGCGCCGAGTCGAACTTCTCCATATGCAGATGGTTCTTGCTCTCCTCGAGCGAGCGTATCGCCTTGAGCAGGCTCTCTTCAAAAGTGCGTCCGACGCTCATGACCTCGCCGGTCGCCTTCATCTGGGTCGAAAGCGTGTTGTGCGCGGCGGGGAACTTGTCGAACGGGAAGCGCGGCATCTTGGTCACGACATAGTCGAGCGAGGGCTCAAAGCAGGCAGGGGTGTTTGCAAGCTGTATTTCATGCAGATCCATGCCGACCGCTATCGTCGCCGAGCCGCGCGCTATCGGATATCCGCTCGCCTTTGAAGCGAGGGCGGACGAGCGCGAAACTCTGGGGTTGACCTCAATAACATAGTAGCGGAACGAATGGGGGTCGAGCGCAAACTGAACGTTGCAGCCGCCCTTTACTCCCAGGGCGCGGATAATTTTGAGCGCGGAATCCCTGAGCATCTGATATTCTTTATTCGTCAGCGTCTGGCTGGGCGCGACGACTATCGAGTCGCCGGTATGAATGCCGACGGGGTCGAGGTTTTCCATATTACAGACGGTGATAGCGGTGTCGTTCGCGTCGCGTATCACTTCGTATTCTATCTCTTTGTAGCCCTTTATGCTCTTTTCGACGAGCACCTGATGCACGGGCGAGAGCGCAAGCGCGTTCTTCATCATGTCGCGCATCTCGTCGGGGTCATAGGCGAAGCCGCCGCCCGTTCCGCCGAGCGTGAATGCGGGGCGCAGGATAACGGGATAGCCTATCTTCTCCGCCGCCTCAAGACCCTCTTCGATGCTGTAGGTTATCTGCGAGGGGACTATCGGCTCGCCGATGCTCTCGCAGAGCTCTTTGAAAAGCTCTCTGTCCTCGGCGCGCTCAATGCTCTCGGCATCCGTGCCGAGCAGCTCTATCTCGCACTCCTTGAGAACGCCTTTCTTCGCAAGCTGCATCGCAAGGTTGAGTCCGGTCTGACCGCCGATGCCGGGGACTATCGCGTCCGGGCGCTCATAGCGGCAGATACGCGCGAGGTATTCGAGCGTCAGCGGCTCCATATAGACTTTATCGGCTATGGTTGTGTCGGTCATTATCGTTGCGGGGTTCGAGTTCGCGAGGACGACCTCGTAGCCCTCCTCACGCAGGGCGAGGCACGCCTGAGTTCCCGCATAGTCGAACTCGGCAGCCTGACCGATGACTATAGGACCCGAGCCGATAACGAGCACCTTTTTTATATCAGTTCTCTTAGGCACGCTCCTTCGCCTCCTTCATATAGTCGATAAACTGACCGAACAGATAGCTGCTGTCCTGCGGACCGGGCGCGCTCTCGGGGTGATACTGCACGCTGAACACAAGGTCTTTCCTGCATCTGACTCCCTCGACGGTGTTGTCGAGAAGATTTATGTGCGTCACTTCGAGGTCGGTGCCCTCGACCGTTTTCGGGTCAACGGCGTAGCTGTGGTTCTGCGAGGTTATCTCTATCTTGTTGGTGTCGAGGTTCATGACCGGGTGGTTTCCGCCGCGGTGGCCGAACTTGAGCTTATATGTCTTTGCGCCGTAGGCGAGGGATATCATCTGATGTCCGAGGCAGATGCCGAAAATCGGATATTTGCCGCGAAGCGCCCTGACCGTGTTTATGACGGGAGTCACATCCTCGGGGTCGCCGGGACCGTTTGAGAGGAACACTCCGTCGGGCTTCATGAACTCAATTTCATCCGCCGGCGTGTCATAGGGCACGACAACGACGTTGCAGCCGAACTTGTTGAGGCTGCGCACGATATTGAGTTTCATGCCGCAGTCTATGGCTACGACGTTGAACTGCGGGTTCGAGGTGCGCGAATACCAGCGCTTTTTGCAGCTGACGCGGCTGACCGCATCGTGGGCGACGGGGGTATTTTTGATTATCTCCACCGCGACCTCAGCCGGGATATCGGGCGAGGTTATGAGCACGCGGCGCGAGCCCAAGTCGCGTATGCTGCGGGTGAGCTTTCTCGTGTCAACGCCGGAGATGCCGGGGATACCGTTCTCTTCGAGCAGCTCCGAGAGCGTCTTTGTGTATCTGAAGTTCGAGGGCATATCGTTGTAGTCATACACGATAAGACCGCCGATGCTCGGGTTTTTGCACTCGAAATCGTCGTCGGTTATGCCGTAGTTGCCTATGAGCGGATATGTCATAACGACCATCTGATCGGTATACGACGGGTCGGAGACTATTTCCTGATAGCCGACCATCGAGGTGTTGAAAACTATCTCGCACACCCTGTCGGCATAGCTGCCGAAGCCGTATCCGTAGTACTCGCTGCCGTCCTCAAGGACGATCTTGCGGTCTATGAGTCTCATTTAAAAATACACTCCTTGAATTTATCAGATAGAGCTTTTAAGTCTTTCGAGCACATCTCTGTAGCCGCCGAGAACATCGCCGAGGTCGCGGCGGAATCTGTCCTTGTCGAGCTTTTTGTTTGTCTCCATATCCCAGAGGCGGCAGGAATCGGGGGATATCTCATCGCACAGGACAAGTCCGTCGTCGGTGCGGCCGAACTCGAGCTTGAAGTCGACAAGGCGCACGCCGCCCTTTGCAAACAGCTCAGTCATCAGCTCGTTTATACGCTTGGACATGGCTCTGAGCTCGTCGAGCTCCTCCTGCGTGGCGAGACCGATGGCGGTTATCTGGCTGTCTTTTATCATCGGATCGCCGAGCTCGTCGCTCTTGTAGCTGAACTCAACGACCGTGTTCTTCAGGGGCGAACCCTCCGGCACGCCGTATTTCTTTGAAAAGCTTCCTGCTGCGATATTTCTGACTATGACCTCGACCATAACGATCTCAGCCTTCTTCGCGAGGACGGTGGTTTCGTCGATGACCTTGAGAAGATGGGTCTTGATTCCGTTCTTCATGAGGTAATCAAAGATGATGTTGGAGATCGCCGCGTTGAGTTTTCCTTTTCCGGGCAGATCTTCTTTCTTGACGCCGTTGCCGGCAGTGGCGGTGTCCTTGTACTTGATGATGCAGGTACCGGGCTCCTCCGAACTGTAAACGACCTTGCTCTTGCCTTCATACAACTTTTCCATACCGCAGTTTCCTTTCGCTTTTCGTATTTTTATTTATTTGCTCCGCTCAGAGAGTTTCCCCTCAAAGCGGTCTTTGGTGATAACATCCGGGATAGGGGTCGGATAGACTCCGTTGAAGCACGCACTGCAGAAGTTCTCGCTGCCTATCAGATTTTTAAGCTCCGACTCCGGCAGATATCCGAGAGAATCCGCACCGATTATGTCGGCAATCTCCTCCACCGAGTGGTGGCAGGCGATAAGATTTTCTCGCGAGTCAACGTCCGTGCCGTAGTAGCACGGGTGCATGAACGGCGGCGAGGAGATGCGCATATGCACCTCTTTTGCCCCCGCTTCGCGCAGGAGATTGACTATCTGGCGGCTCGTCGTGCCGCGCACTATCGAGTCGTCGATGAGCACTATTCTCTTATCCTTTACGGATTCGCTTATCGCGCTGAGCTTTATTCTCACCTGATCGATTCTCTTGTCCTGACCGGGCGAGATGAAAGTTCTGCCGATATATTTGTTTTTTATGAAGCCCATTCCGTAGGGTATTCCCGACGCCTCGGCATAGCCCAAAGCGGCGTCGATTCCCGAATCCGGGACGCCCATAACAACATCGGCTTCAACCGGATGGGTCTTTGAAAGTATCGCGCCGGCATTTTTGCGCGCCGCGTGGACGGATACACCGTCAATGACGGAATCGGGTCTTGCAAAATAGATATACTCAAAAATGCATGAACGCCTCGGCTTTTCGCCGCAGTGATCCCTGTTCGAGCGCACGCCGTTTTCGTCAAAGACGAGTATCTCGCCGGGGAGTATATCGCGCTCGAATTTTGCGCCGACGGCGGAAAGCGCACAGCTCTCGGACGCGACGACATATGTGCCGTCGAGCGTTTTGCCGTAGCACAGCGGGCGGAACCCGTAGGGGTCGCGCGCCGCGAGCAGCTTTGCGGCGGACATGAGCACGAGGGAATACGCGCCCTCGAGCCTGTTCATCGCGCTGCTCAGCGCATTTTCTATTGAAGGACAGTTGAGGCGCGCCTGCGTGACGATATATGCGATTATCTCGGTGTCGCTCGTCGTGTGGAAGATAGCGCCGCCGGGCTCGAGCTCGCTGCGCAGTTCATAGGCGTTGCTGAGGTTTCCGTTGTGGGCAAGAGCCATCTTGCCCTTCTGGTGGTTGACCTCGATGGGCTGGCAGTTCGCTCTGCTGTTGCCGCCGGTCGTGCCGTAGCGCGCGTGGGCGACAGCCATCCTGCCCTGCGGGAACTTCATCAGGTCGTCGCGCGAGAAGACTTCGTTGACAAGTCCGATATCCTTGCGCGAAGCGAACACTCCGTCGTCGTTGACGACTATACCGCAGCTCTCCTGCCCTCTGTGCTGCAGGGCATAGAGACCGTAGTAAGCGAGATCCGCCACGGGGCCGGGCTTGGGTGAATAGACTCCGAAAACGCCGCACTCTTCATGCAAGTTTGCCATAGGTATTTATTCTCCGATCTCAGATTTTTCAAGTGCTGCGGCTATAAAGCCTTTGAACAGCGGGTGAGCCTTGTTGGGACGGGATTTGAACTCGGGGTGATACTGCACTCCGACATAGAACGGACGGTCGGAAAGCTCGACCGTTTCAACGAGTCTGCCGTCGGGCGAAAGACCCGAGAGGGTGAGTCCGTTCTGAGTAAGTATATCGCGATAATCGTTGTTGAACTCGTAGCGGTGGCGGTGGCGCTCGGAAATTTCGGACTTTCCGTAGCAGCGCTCCATTGTTGTGCCGGGCTTGATAACGCAGGGATATGCGCCAAGGCGCAGTGTGCCGCCCTTGTCGATATTGTCGCTCTGACCGGGCATGAAATCGATGACCTTGTTCTTGCAGAGCTCATCGAACTCGCCCGAGTGGGCGTCTTTGATACCCGCGACATCGCGCGCGTATTCAATAACCGCAATCTGCATTCCGAGGCAGATTCCGAAATAAGGAACGTTGTTCTCTCTGGCGTATTTCGCCGCGAGAATCATGCCCTCGATTCCTCTGCCGCCGAAGCCGCCGGGGACGATTATTCCGTCGAGGTGCGAGAGCTCCTGCTCGTAGTTCGCCTCGGTCAGATTCTCGGAATCGATCCAGTCGATGCGGATGTGGGTGTTGAGAGTGTAGCCCGCGTGGCGAAGCGCCTCGGCAACGGACAGATACGCGTCATGGAGCTGGACATATTTGCCGACAAGACCTATCTTGACTTCCTTTTCGCGGTTCTTGATGCGGTGGACAAGCTCCGTCCACTCGTCGAGATCCGGCTCGGGAGCGTCTATATTCAGCTCACGGCAGACGACGGACGAGAAGTTCGACTTCTCGAGCATCAGCGGAGCTTCGTAGAGATAAGGCAGGGTGATGTTCTCGATAACGCAGTCGGGCTTGACGTTGCAGAAGAGCGATATCTTCTTGAAGATAGCCTCCTCAAGCGGCTCGTCACAGCGCAGGACGATTATGTTCGGGTTGATGCCCATGCCCTGCAGCTCCTTGACCGAGTGCTGGGTGGGTTTGGACTTATGCTCGTCCGATCCACGCAAAAACGGCACCAGAGTGACATGGATGAAGAGGCTGTTCTCACGCCCTACCTCAAGAGATATCTGTCTTACAGCTTCGAGGAAAGGCTGGGATTCAATGTCACCTATAGTGCCGCCGATCTCAGTGATGACCACGTCGGCATCGGTTTTCTTGCCGACACGGTATACGAAATCCTTTATTTCATTTGTTATATGGGGTATGACCTGAACGGTCGAACCGAGATACTCGCCGCGGCGCTCTTTGTTGAGCACGTTCCAGTATACTTTACCGGTGGTGAGATTCGAGTATTTGTTGAGATCCTCGTCGATGAAACGCTCATAGTGGCCGAGGTCGAGGTCGGTCTCCGCGCCGTCTTCCGTGACGTAAACTTCGCCGTGCTGATAGGGGCTCATGGTGCCCGGGTCAACGTTGATATAAGGATCGAGCTTCTGCGCCGCTACCTTGAGTCCGCGCGCTTTGAGTATTCGTCCGAGCGACGCCGCAGTTATCCCCTTTCCGAGGCCGGATACGACGCCTCCGGTCACAAAGATGTACTTTGTCATTAATATCCCTCCGTATTTTATCTTTTTCTTTTTTATATACTTCTCCGGTTAAGGTTTCACGCGTACTTTCATTATATCATATTATAACACACCTTCCCTGCCGACTTCTACAGTATTCTGTACTAAAAGCGAGTGCTTTGAAACCGAAAAATATGACAATGCGGTCAACTGCCCGCAAAACCCGATGAGATGCGGGGCGCTCGGTTCCGAAAAAGCAAAAAGCAAAGGCGTTCGCCGATGGGGGCACTGTCCCCGGGGGAATGAACGCCTTTGCTCATTTGAGGCGTATTTTATCATATTAAAAGACCCGTGTCAATCGCGTATTTTATATGTATCGCACTTTATTTTCCGAAACGGCTGAGAGAAAAGAGCGCCGTCGAAAAAATTTTTCCGGCGCGAGTTCAACTCCGCCGCATTTTCTCAGAAAAGCGGTTACATCTTGCTCATAAAATTGCTTTTCAAAAAGCCCCGATTGCGGCTATTTGCACAAAAATAAAGAATTGTCCGAAAACGCCTTGACAAACGATTTTGCTGCGCGTATAATTCAGCGCATAAAGGCAATGGCGTCTTTGAACCGAACGGGTTCATTGACGCCATTTTTTATTTTTCGCCTTAAAATATGAAAAAGGAGCGCTAACTTATGAGCACAGTATCTGATTATTTCGGAAGTCTCGTTTTTGACGACAGAGTGATGAAAGCAATGCTTTCCGCCGATGTTTACCAGTCTCTCAAGAAGACTATTGACGAAGGAGCAAGTCTCAATAATGACGTCGCCAACGCAGTTGCCGCCGCTATGAAGGACTGGGCCGTTGAGCATGGCGCGACCCATTTCACCCACTGGTTCCAGCCCCTGACCGGCATCACCGCCGAGAAGCACGACAGCTTCATAACCCCCGCATCCGACGGACGCGTTATCATGGAGTTCTCGGGCAAGGAACTGATAAAAGGCGAGCCGGACGCATCGTCCTTCCCGTCCGGCGGACTCAGAGCAACCTTTGAAGCCCGCGGCTACACCGCGTGGGATCCCACTTCCTACGCATTTATAAAAGACAAGACCCTCTGCATCCCCACGGCGTTCTGCTCTTACGGCGGCGAGGCACTCGACAAGAAAACGCCTCTGCTCCGTTCCATGCAGGCTCTCAACAAGCAGGCTCTTCGTATTCTCAGACTCTTCGGCAACACCGATGTAAAGTGCGTGCGCACCTCCGTCGGCCCCGAGCAGGAATACTTCCTTGTTGACAAGGCTCTCTATGAGCAGCGCAAAGACCTCGTCTTCTGCGGACGCACGCTTTTCGGCGCAAAGGCGCCCAAGGGTCAGGAGATGGACGACCATTATTTCGGAGTTATCAAGCCGAGAGTCGCCGCTTACATGGCAGACCTCAACGAAGAGCTCTGGAAGCTCGGCGTTCTTGCAAAGACCGAGCACAACGAAGTCGCTCCCTCGCAGCATGAGCTCGCACCCATATACACCACAACGAACATCGCCACCGACCACAACCAGCTGACTATGGAGATCATGCAGAAAGTCGCCGCGAAGCACGGACTTGTCTGCCTGCTCCACGAGAAGCCGTTCGCCGGAGTCAACGGCTCGGGCAAGCACAACAACTGGTCCATGGCAACGGATACGGGAGTCAACCTCCTCACCCCCGGCGAGACCCCCTATGAGAACGCACAGTTCCTGCTGTTCCTCTGCGCGGTCATCAAAGCCGTTGACGACTATCAGGATCTGCTCCGCGTCTCCGTCGCGACCGCAGGCAACGACCACAGACTCGGCGCAAACGAAGCTCCGCCCGCAGTTGTCTCTATGTTCCTCGGCGACGAGCTGACCGCAGTTCTCGACGCCATAGAGAACGACGCGCCCTACAGCGGCAGCGAAAAGACAACGATGAAGCTCGGCGTTCATGTTCTGCCGAAGTTCACCCGCGACACCACCGACCGCAACCGCACATCGCCCTTTGCGTTCACCGGCAACAAGTTTGAGTTCCGTATGCTCGGCTCGTCGAACAGCATCGCCTGCGCGAACATCATGCTCAACGCCGCCGTTGCGGAGTCGCTCAAGATATATGCGGACCGCCTCGAAAATGTCGATGACTTCGAGACCGCTCTGCACGACATGATAAAGAAAACCATAAAAGACCACAAGAGAATCATCTTCAACGGCAACGGCTATGACGACGCGTGGATAAAGGAAGCTACCGAAGAGCGCGGACTGTTGAATCTCCGCACCACTCCGGACGCTATGCCCGCGATGATCGCCGACAAGAACGTGAAGATGCTCACCGCTCACAAGATATTCTCACCCGCAGAGCTTCACAGCCGCTATGAGATACTTCTTGAGAACTACTCAAAGACCGTCAATATCGAAGCTCTGACCATGGTCGACATGGCGAGAAAAGAGATTCTCCCCGCAGTCGAGGGCTACACAAAGTCGCTCGCAGAGACCCTCGCCGCGAAGAAAGCGGCAGTCGCAGGCCTCCCCTGCAAATACGAGACCGCGACCATCGCGAAGCTCTCCGAGCTGTCCGATGAAATCGCCGACGCGACCGCAGACCTTGACAGCGAGATAGCGAAGTTCCAGGCCATCGAGGATGTCACTGAAGCGGCGAATGATATCAGAGACGTTATCCTCGGCAAGATGGACGCCCTGCGCGCCGTCTGCGACGAGGCAGAGACGATAACCGCCAAGGAGTTCTGGCCGTTCCCGACCTACAGCGACCTGCTCTTCAGCGTAAAATAAAAATCCACAACCCTTTTTACAATAACAAAAGCACCCGAGTCGGGAGAAGTAACGCGGAATACCGCTCAAAGCGAGCATGGGACGGTGAGAGCCATGCAGCACAGGAGCCGCGCGAATAACACCCGACGAGCTGCAGGCCGAAAGGACTACCGAGTAGGTGCGCCGGACACGCCGACCGTTACAGCGGCGAGGCTTTCTTCGAAGCCGAAAAGAGAACAAAGATAGGTGGCACAGCGAGTTGGCACTTGCCCTATCGAATGCTGAAACTAACCGAAAGGAAAGATTACTATGTGTTCGATAATGGGTTACTGCGACTGCTGTGCCGCTTTTTCCGATTTTGAGGAAGGATTCAAAAAGACCGTTTCAAGAGGACCGGACGACAGCCGGATAATAGACACCGGCAAAGGTCTGCTCGGCTTCCACCGCCTTGCGATAATGGGACTGACGCCCGACGGGATGCAGCCGTTCGAGCTGGACGGCAGCTATGTCGTCTGCAACGGCGAGATATACGGCTACGAGAAGATAAAAGAGGAGCTTGCGAAAAAATACACATTCAAAAGCGGCTCCGACTGTGAGATACTTCTCCCGCTCTACCGTGAATACGGCGTGGATATGTTCAGGATGCTCGATGCCGAGTTTGCGCTGATTATCTACGACGGCGAAGAGAAAAAATATATCGCCGCAAGAGACCCGATAGGCATCCGCCCGCTCTACTACGGCTATGATAAAAAGGGTGTTATCATGTTCGCGAGCGAGGCGAAGAACCTCGTCGGAATGTGCAAGCATGTTATGCCCTTCCCGCCCGGGCACTACTACAAAGACGGCGAGTTTGTCCAGTACTGCGACATAGCGGCGGTTGACGAAGTCTGCCATGACGACCTTGAGACAGTTTGCAAAAACATCCGCGAAAAGCTCATCGCCGGCGTTGACAAGAGACTCGTTGCGGACGCAAAGGTCGGCTTCCTGCTCTCCGGCGGACTCGACTCCTCCCTCGTCTGCGCCATAGCGGCAAGACAGAGCAAAAAGCCGATACGCACCTTTGCAATAGGCATGAGTGAGGACGCTATCGACCTCAAATACGCAAAGGAAGTCGCCGACTACATCGGCAGTGACCACACCGAAGTCATCATGACAAAAGAGCAGGTCTTAGACTCGCTCGAGGGTGTCATCCGTATGCTCGGCACATTTGATATCACTACTATCCGCGCAAGCATGGGCATGTACCTGCTGTGCAAATGGATACACGAGAACACGGATATCAGAGTTCTTCTGACGGGCGAGATCTCCGACGAGCTGTTCGGCTACAAATACACCGACTTTGCGCCGAGCGCGGAGGAGTTCCAGAAGGAGTCGCAGAAGAGAATAAGAGAGCTGCATATGTACGATGTTCTGCGCGCCGATCGCTGCATCTCCGTAAACTCGCTTGAAGCGCGCGTGCCGTTCGGCGATCTCGACTTTGTAAAATATGTCATGTCCGTCGACCCCGCGAAGAAAATGAACACCTACGGCAAGGGCAAATATCTGCTCCGCCACGCTTTCGAGGGCGACTATCTGCCCCACGATATACTCTTCCGCGAAAAGGCAGCGTTCTCCGACGCGGTCGGTCACTCGATGGTGGACTACCTCAAGGAATATGCCGAGGGGCTCTACACCGAAGAGGAATTCAAGGAGAAGTGCGAAAAATACACCCACGCAAAGCCGTTCACGAAAGAATCCCTGCTCTACCGCGAGATATTTGAAAAGTACTATCCCGGCCAGTCCGAGATGATAGTCGATTTCTGGATGCCCAACAAGTCATGGGAGGGCTGTGATGTCAACGACCCGTCCGCCCGCGTGCTCTCAAACTACGGCGAAAGCGGAAAATAAAAAATGTCCCCCGCGCGGAAATTTGCCGTGCGGGGGATTTTGCAAATTGACTGTAAATTGATTTGAATGAAGCGTTTGCATCGCAAACATGAAACGGCAGTTTCGCAAATATGAAGTAAAACAGGCACATCAGTTCTTACTTTTTACCTATTACTTTTTACTTTCCAAAAATCCCTTGTCAGAAGTGAAAAAGTAAGAACAAAAAACTAATAAGTAATAAGTAAAAATCCCCCGAACTGCGTTCAAGGGATTTTTGGCACCCCCTGGGGGAATCGAACCCTCAACTGCCCCTTAGGAGGGGGCTGTTATATCCATTTAACTAAGGAGGCGTATATGCTTTTTAACGCTCAATATTTTATCAGATAAGCTCCTCAAAGTCAAGAAGAATCGGTTCGGGCAAAACAATATAAAAACTTTTGGGATAATTGCCTGTTTTACATGGTATCATACATACAAATACACTTGAAATATTTACATTTATGTTATAAAATAATCAGTGGTGCAAGCGTAAAAAGCTGGCAAATTCAACTTTTGAAAGGACGATCAAAATGAGTGCACTTAACAAAAAGTCAGTTAAGGATATCGACGTTTCCGGCAAGAGAGTGCTGGTACGCTGCGATTTCAATGTCCCGCTCCAGGACGGCAAAATCACCTCGGACAAGAGAATTGTTGCCTCCCTCCCCACTATCAAATATCTTATCGATCATCACGCAAAGGTTATTCTTTGCTCCCATCTGGGCAGACCCAAGGGTGAGTTCAAGCCCGAGTTCTCCCTTGCTCCCGTAGCCGCAAGACTCTCCGAGCTTCTCGGTCAGGATGTCAAGATGGCTAAGGATGTTATCGGCGACAGCGCAAAAGAGCTTGCCGCAAACCTCAAGGACGGCGAAGTCATGCTCCTTGAAAACGTCCGCTTCCACGCGGAAGAGACCAAGAACGACCCCGCATTCTCGAAGGCTCTCGCCTCCCTTGCGGACATCTATGTAAATGACGCTTTCGGCTCGGCTCACAGAGCTCACTCCTCCACAACAGGCGTTGCCGACTATCTGCCGGCAGTCTGTGGCTTTCTCATTCAGAAGGAGATCGAGTTCATGGGCGGCGCTCTTGAGAATCCGAAAAGACCTCTCGTCGCTATCCTCGGCGGCGCAAAGGTATCCGATAAAATCGGCGTCATCAACAACCTCCTCGATAAGGTCGATACCCTTATCGTCGGCGGCGGCATGGCTTATACTTTCTTTGTCGCCAAGGGCTACCATGTCGGCACCTCCCTGTTCGAGGCCGATAAAGTCGAGCTTGCAAAGGAAATGATGCAGAAGGCTGTTGACAAGGGCGTCAAATTCCTTCTCCCCATCGACAACGTTATCAGCAACGAGTTTGCCGAGGACGCCGAGTACAAGACCATCAACTCCGACGAGTTCCCGGACGGCTGGATGGGCATGGACATCGGTCCCAAGACCCGCGAGCTGTTCGCAAACGCCATAAAGGGCAGCGGAACCGTTATCTGGAACGGCCCGATGGGCGTTGCCGAGTGGGATCACTTCGCAGGCGGCACCATTGCCGTTGCAACCGCTGTTGCTGACAGCGGCGCTATCTCCATCATCGGCGGCGGCGACTCCGC
>ERZ780013.182-NODE-182-length-27207-cov-10.0572_pt1 | contig 27207 bp, 22 predicted proteins | sample MGYA00511178_ERZ780013 | MGnify/ENA primary metagenome ERZ780013 (study PRJEB29588, sample SAMEA2149568) | human gut metagenome | biome: human gut; feature: human-associated habitat; material: faeces | place: Denmark | collected 2008/2010 ... | reverse complement strand
AAACATATGGGACTAATGGGACTTATGGGACAGATGGGAATGGTAAGTAATGGAATCCGTTATTTTAGATTTTGATAGGCTATCTTTGTGATGTGTAATATTGAATGAGTGTTTTTAATTATGTGTTGGTGGCAAGGATATTATAAGGTTCATCCGATATGATACTATTTCAAAAAGTGAGTCTGATAAGCAATTAAAAAGGGACAGTAGAAATTTAGTGTATATTTATTTTATTAATTCCATATAAATTCCGACCTTTGCTTTATTGAAACAAATCAATTGGAAGTTCTTGCGCGTATCGTGCTGCCTTCAGAAATACTTGATTATTTTAATATAGTAAGTGTAGAACAGCCCTTTAGTGAGATTCGTATTCATCTTGACGAGTTAATGAATCTTCATTTATCTGAATATGTATATTCCGGGTCAAAAGGTTTTATGAATCCTGTCCATGTTACAGATTTCCCAATTCGTGCAATAATGTTGTTTTAATTATACGTCGTTGCAGATGGATGGATAGATATACGTACTGGCAAGAGGTTCAGTCTCCCAATTACGCTTGATGTGCCCAGCCAGGGCACCCGTTACCCCAAGGAGTTCTAGACTTTTTTTTAAGAGATATATGGAGACATCCCAGGTGACTTGCCGTACACTTTAGACATTCTACCACATAAATGCACATACGTTTGGAACGCAGTACAAAGAAACATTAAGCGTTTTCGGGTAGTGTTTCATCGAGTGTGTCTGAATCAAGTTGACTTAACCCCGAATCGGGTATTAGAATTCAGTCGGATTCTTGCTTTATATTGAGCGGATTTTCGTTAGATTTTCGCAGGCATAGCAGGTTATGTCAAGAAAAAGCTGGTAAGAAGGTACCAATAGAAAACAAAAAGGCGGCTGAAAGCATGAAAGCACAAAATAGATCTTTGTCTATTTTGAGTTTTTCACGAATATCCTGTGCTTTATTGTATTCTTTAACAATTCGTCTTATCTACGACAGATCTAAGCCTCAGTGGCATTATTTTGTTGTAAAGCCTGGTGATTTTAATATATTTCTTATGTTTACTAAAAGTTTTATAGCAATTATTTCAAGGGAGTAGTATAAGGCGGTATGTTTGTGCTGTTTCAACTATTTCTTTAGTTTGTAATAATCAAAATACGGAGGGATGATAAATTTTGCATAATAATTTTTGCGTTTTATACTTGTTGCTCATTGTAATATTTATTATTTGTGATAAATATATAAAAAAATAAAGCGATGGCTTTCACAAGCAATCGCTCTATATCTTCAATAGGTATTAGTTTTTTAAGGTAAAAAGATTGCTTTCAGGATAACAGTTGCAAATATAACCACTTTTTTTATATTATCCAAGAAAAATCTTTTATTATTTTGATGTAATATTTCTGTGTGCCCACACATTATTAAAATTAACCTATTTTAAGTCTTTGTCGGGAAAATCGGATAAAATTCAGTCGTTTTCTTATAGTTTAAAAATACTTTCTTTGAACTTTTTAGTAATATATATTTGTTTTTATGAACCAAAAACTGTAATTTTGGCCATATGAAAAAAAATGTAATAAGTTATAGAAGGTTATTTTTAACTTTAATAGTATTGTTATCAGCCACAGTATCTGTTTTTGCACAGTATTCTAATAAGCGTGATTTTAGAGGCGCATGGATACAATGTGTGAATGGTCAGTTTATGGGTATGAGTACAAAACAGATGCAAGATACTTTGACCTCTCAACTTGACAGATTGAAAGAATGTGGGGTTAATGCTATTATATTTCAGGTTAGGCCAGAATGCGATGCTTTGTATGTAAGTAAGTATGAGCCTTGGAGCCGTTTTCTTACCGGTGTGCAAGGTAAAGCACCGTATCCGTTTTGGGATCCTTTGAACTGGATGATAGATCAGTGCCATAAGCGTGGCATGGAACTTCATGCCTGGATTAATCCCTTTAGAGCAAAGACAAAAACAACGAATCAACTTGCCTCAACTCATATAGCCATAAAACATCCTGAACTAGCTTTTGCCTATGATGGCCAGATGATACTCAATCCGGGTATTCCTGAAGCAAGAGATTATATAGTGGATGTCGTTAAAGATATTGTAAGCAGATATGATGTTGACGGATTGCATATAGATGATTACTTTTACCCTTATCCTGCTCCTGGGCAAACCATACGGGATGATGCTGAGTTTGCAAAATACAATAACGGCATTAAAAATAAAAATGATTGGAGACGTGATAATGTTAATGTCTTTATTAAACAGCTTTATGAAGCTATTCATGAAACCAAACCATGGGTAAAGTTTGGTATATCTCCGTTTGGTATATATAGAAATAAAAAGAGTGACCCGTTGATAGGAAGTAAGACATCCGGACTTCAGAATTATGATGATCTGTATGCTGATATATTAATGTGGGTTAATAACGGATGGGTAGATTATTGTGTGCCGCAGCTCTATTGGGAAATAGGACATAAAGCAGCTGATTATGAGACTTTAATCAAGTGGTGGAATAAATATGCAGGGAAAAGACATCTATATATTGGAGAGGATGTAATACGTACCGTAAAAAGTCCGGATTTGGTAAATAGAAGTATAAATCAAATGCCTGCCAAGCAAAAACTTCATAGGGAAATGAATAATGTGCAAGGTACGGTTCTGTGGTATGCCAAGGCGGTAACGGATAATGTAGGCAATTATGGCTCAATGTTGAAAAATGTATATTGGAAGTATCCTGCGCTCGTTCCGCAGATGAAGTATATAGACGGAAAGGCACCTAAAAAAGTCAGAAAGATGAAGTTTCTGGCATTTGAGGACGGAATTGTACTGTTTTGGAAGGCTCCTAAAGGCAAAGATTGGTCAAACAAGGCTGTAAAGTATGTCGTATACAAATTTGTTAAAGGTGAAAAAATAAATATTGATGATCCTTCAAAAATAGTTGCAATAACTTCTGACGAGTTCTATAAAATACCGGCTAGTGCGATTAAGCCTGGTGAAAAGCACTATTATGTTGTGACAGCTTTAGATAGATTGAGTAATGAAAGTAAACCGCGTAAGAAATCAATAAGATATTAAATAAGATGAAAACAACAGAATCAACAATAGTTCAGTTAAAGAGGTTCTTTAATAAAGTTTCTCAAAAATTCCCAAGTACAGAAGAACCGGTTATAATGACGGATATTCATTTGAGTGTTTCGCAGGATACAGGTGAGCTTCTTGCTTTTGATGATAATGACAATGAAATCACCCGTTGTGTTGTCGATCAATGGATTAATTGTAAAGAACAAGATTTTTATATAAATATTGCAGGTGTATTGCGTGATGTTCTTAAAGAGATGAGTGATGTTGTTGATTGCTTGTCGATACTGAAGCCATATAGTTTTATTTTGGAAAATGATGACAGAGAACATTTTGCAGAGCTGTATCTTGTCGACAGTGATATAAGAATAATTGGAGGTGATTTGATGAATGGTCTTGATGACGATTTGAATAAATTTCTTGATAACCTGTTAAAAGAATAGGTTAGTCGACTTCTTTTACACTTTTCCCTTTTTGCAGAAAATCTTCATTTTTGTTTGCTGTTTGAAAATATAGTATTATTTTTGCATTTGCAAACTCGAGTTTGCAAATTATAGGTAAAAACATGAAAAATGAAATAAGGCATTTAGGGGTTGTCGATACTGTTGATGTCGGATTGATAAAAGTACGTATAACCCAGACATCAGCATGCTCGTCGTGTAAGATGTCCGGTAATTGCAACGCTTCTGAAAGCAAAGAGAAGGTGGTTGATGTATATTGTGATAATCACTATGGTTTGAAAACTGGTGACAATGTTATAGTTATTGCATCTCAGCGTACGGGCTTTTTAGCAGTTTTGTTGAGTTCTGTGATTCCTTTGATTATACTTGTTGCTGTTCTGGCCATTGCTTTTGTTATTACACAAAGTGAGGTTTCTGCGGCGTTGTTCAGTTTATGTTCGCTCATACCTTATTATCTTATACTATACTATATGAGAGAGAAAATACGAGTTAAATTGTCGTTTCATATTGATCCGTTGAATGTAAATACATTCGGCGATAATGGGTTGAAATTATAATTACTAACTAAAACAAATACAAAACTTATGAATTTTATTTTAATTGCAGTAATTGTACTTGGCGGTATTGCGTTAATATCAGCTGTGATATTGTACGTGTGCTCTAAGAAGTTTGCTGTTCATGAAGATCCCCGCATAGGGCAGGTGTCTGCCATTTTGCCAGGAGCTAATTGCGGAGGATGTGGTTATCCGGGATGTTCCGGTATGGCTAGTGCATTAGTTAAGGGAGCAGATGCAGGCTCTATTGACGGACTATTCTGTCCTGTTGGCGGTTCCGATGTTATGGGGCAAGTTGCTGATTTATTAGGTATGGCTGTTGCAAACACAGAGCCTAAGGTTGCAGTTGTCCGTTGTAACGGAACGTGCGAGTTGCGTCCTCGTATTGCAGTTTATGATGGCTTAAAAACATGTACGGCTGTAAATTCTTGCGGTGCAGGAGAGACAGGCTGCGGATATGGTTGCCTGGGCTGTGGCGATTGCGTCAATGCTTGCGCTTTTGGTGCAATTACAATGAATCAGGAAACAGGACTTCCTGAAGTTGATGAGGAAAAATGTACTTCATGTGGAGCCTGCGTAAAAGCTTGTCCTCGTAATATTATTGAACTTCGTAAAAAGGGAATAAAGAATCGCCGCGTATATGTCCGTTGCGTAAACAAGGATAAGGGTGCCATTGCCATGAAGACATGTAAGGCTGCATGTATCGGTTGTGGCAAATGCGAAAAGGAATGTAAGTTTGATGCAATAAAAATAGAAAATAATCTTTCTTATATTGACCCTGAAAAATGCCGCTTGTGCCGCAAGTGTGTTGAAGCATGTCCTACACATGCCATTGTTGCAGTGAATTTCCCTGCTCCTAAAGTACGTACAGAAGCATCTGGACAGAATGTGGAAAGTGTAGCTTCTTCAGAAAAAGTTAACCCTAGTGTAGAATCAAAACAGAAGGAGATAAAGGAATGAAATTGAGAACATTTAGAATAGGCGGTATACATCCGGAGGAAAATAAATTGTCATCAGAGGTCGTTACCACTGTAGCAAAATTGCCTCAGCAGGCCATATTCCCTTTGTCACAGCATATTGGTGCACCGGCAAAACCTGTCGTAAAGAAAGGTGATAAGGTTAAGGTGGGAACTTTAATTGCTGAAGCCGGAGGCTTCGTTTCAGCTCCGATTTTTTCTTCTGTATCAGGAACAGTGCTGAAGGTTGAAAGTGCCATAGATGCAACGGGTTACCGTAAACCTTCAATTATTATTAAGGTTGAAGGTGATGAATGGGAAGAAAGTATTGACCGTTCTGATAAGTTGGAGCTTCTTTCAGCTCATCCGGAACTTACGCCTGAAGAGATTGTTGATCGTATTAAGAAAGCCGGAGTTACAGGTATGGGAGGAGCCGGTTTCCCTACATTTATAAAATTATGTCCTCCTCCTACAGCTAAAGCTGAATGTGTTATCCTGAACGGAGTGGAGTGTGAGCCTTATATCACATCTGACTACAGGCTTATGATGGAGCATGCAGATGAGATTCTTGTGGGACTTGATTTGCTTATGAAAGCCGCAAAGGTTGATAAAGGCTATATCGGTATTGAGGAAAACAAGCCAAAAGCTATTGAATTGTTTGAACAAAAGACGGCTTCAAATCCGAACATAGAAATTGTACCGTTGGCAAAGAAATATCCTCAAGGCGGAGAAAAGCAGCTTGTTGATGCAGTTATTCGTCGCCAGGTTCCTGCACCTCCTGCAATTCCTGTTAATGTAGGAGCAATTGTGCAGAATGTAGGTACGGCTTATGCTGTATATCAGGCAGTAATGAAAAACAAGCCTTTATTTGAAAGATATACAACCGTTACGGGTAAGAAACTGGCTCATCCGGCTAACTTCCTTGTGCGTATGGGTACTCCAATGATTGATCTTATTAATGAGTGTGGAGGAATGCCTGAAGGCGACAACAAACTGTTGGCTGGAGGACCAATGATGGGGAAAGCCCTTACTTCAGTTGAAGTGCCTATCTGTAAAGGAACTAATAGTGTTACGATACTTAGTGGAAATGACGCTAAGCGCAAAGCTCCTCAGCCTTGTATCAGATGTGCAAAGTGTGTAAGTGCATGTCCTATGGGGCTTGAGCCGTATCTTCTTGCTACTGCTAGTGCTAAGCATGATTGGGAGAAAGTAGAGGCTGCCGGTGTAACGTCTTGTATTGAGTGCGGTTCATGTCAGTTTACATGTCCTGCTCACCGTCCTATGCTTGATAATATACGTTTGGGCAAGACTACAGTTATGGGCATAATCAGAGCCCGTAGCGCAAAAAAATAAATCCATTTTATCTGATTGTATTTTCATTTAGATGAATAATGGCAAAAATTAATTTAAAACGATGAGCAAATTAATAGTATCATTATCGCCACATGCGCATGGAACAGATAGCGTTGAGCGCAATATGTATGGCGTGATAATAGCATTGTTACCCGCATTGCTGGTATCATTTTTGTATTTCGGAATAGGTTCGGTTGTTGTATGTGCATCTAGTGTGGCAGCCTGTATGTTCTTTGAGTGGGCCATCACTAAATATATAATGAAAAAAGAGCCTACGCTAACTGACGGATCGGCAATTCTAACAGGTCTGTTGTTGGGATTCAACCTTCCGTCTAACCTTCCGGTTTGGATAATTATTATTGGTGCCTTAGTGGCTATTGGTATCGGCAAGATGACATTTGGCGGATTAGGATGTAATCCTTTCAATCCGGCTTTGGTCGGCCGTTGTTTCTTGTTGGTGTCTTTCCCGGCACAGATGACATCGTGGCCTGTTGCCGGTCAGCTTACAAGTTATGTTGACGCCCAAACAGGAGCAACTCCTTTGAGTATAATGAAAGAAGCAATAAAATCAGGCGATCCGACTGTACTTGACAGACTTCCTGATTCAGTTTCACTGCTTTTGGGTAATCCCGGTATAAATCATGGAGCCGGAACCATAGGCGAGATCTGTGCCTTGGCCCTTATCATAGGTCTGATCTATATGCTTTGGAAGAAAATCATAACATGGCATATACCTGTAAGCATCTTGGCTACGGTTTTTGTTTTCTGTGGCTTGTTGCATGTTGCCAATCCTATTTATGCTAACCCCGTTGCAGAATTGTTAACTGGAGGACTTATGCTTGGAGCAATATTTATGGCTACTGATTATGTGACATCTCCAATGACTCATAAAGGACAGATTATCTATGGTATAGCCATTGGCGCTTTGACTGTTATAATCAGAAATTGGGGCTCATATCCGGAAGGAATGTCTTTCGCAATTCTGATTATGAATGCGTTCACTCCGCTAATAAATGCATATGTTAAACCAAAGCGTTTTGGAGAAATTGTAAAGGAGGATAAAAAATGAAAAAGTTAGAATCGTCAATAACAAATATGGTGCTTGTCCTTGTTGGTGTGGCACTTATTACAGGCGGAATTCTTGCGTATGTAAACCATATAACAGAGGCACCGATAAAACTTCAGGCAGAGAAAACTCTTGCTGATGGTATTAAAGCCGTTATGGGGGGCGTTCAGCTTTCAGTAGCAGAAAACGACACTATAAAACAGACTATAAAAGGCAAGGAAGCTGTATTTGTAATTCATAAGACAGTTGATTCAAATAAACAAGATTTAGGAGTGGCAGTTGAAAGTACCACCGGTGGATTTGGCGGCGACCTGAAAGTATTGGTTGGTTTTGATAAAGACGGTAATATCTTAGGATATACTATACTTCAACATGCAGAAACCCCAGGACTGGGAGCTAAAGCAGACAAGTGGTTCCAAAAGGATGGTAAGGGAAGCATCATAGGCAAGAATCCAAATAAAGACAACCTTACTGTGAAAAAAGACGGAGGTGATATAGATGCTATCACAGCTTCGACCATTACCAGCCGTGCTTTCCTGCTTGCTGTTACCCAGGCTTACAACGCCTATAAGTCAGGCCATGTAGATGCTAATACATCGGCTACAGGGCATTATGAAAAATAATTGTATTTAAATGTAGATAATTATGAATTACTTAAAAATATTAACAAATGGTATAGTCAAGGAGAATCCTACCTTCGTACTTCTTCTTGGTATGTGTCCTACATTGGCAACCACGACATCTGCTATAAATGGTCTGTCAATGGGATTAGCCACAATGTTTGTGCTTATATGCTCAAACCTGGTAATATCTTTGATAAAGAATCTGACTCCAGATATGGTTCGCATTCCGGTGTTTATTGTTGTGATTGCATCGTTTGTAACTATACTTCAGATGATAATGCAAGCTTTTGTTCCGACGATTTATGCTACTCTGGGTCTTTATATACCTTTGATTGTTGTTAACTGTATCATACTTGGACGTGCTGAAGCTTTTGCTTGCAGCCATGGACCTGTAGAAAGTTTGTTCGATGGTTTAGGTATGGGTCTTGGATTCAGTATTGCGCTTACATTGCTTGGCGCTGTACGCGAAATTCTTGGAGCCGGTTCTATCTTTGGTATCGTGCTGCTGCCGGAGACAAGCAACATGCTTCTTTTCATTCTGCCTCCTGGAGCATTTATAACTTTAGGATATCTTATTGCAATTGTAAACAGATTTAAGAAAGCGTAAATTATGGAATATTTATTGATTTTTATATCAGCAATATTTGTGAACAACATCGTGTTGTCACAGTTCTTGGGAATATGTCCGTTCCTAGGCGTGTCTCAAAAGGTATCCACTTCACTTGGAATGGGAGCGGCTGTTGCTTTTGTGCTTACGCTTGCAACGATTGTAACTTATCTGGTGCAGATATATTTGCTTGACCCATTTGGCTTGCAATATCTACAGACAATAACCTTTATATTGGTTATTGCAGCCTTAGTACAGATGGTTGAGATTATCCTTAAGAAAGTTTCTCCTGCTCTTTATCAGGCGTTGGGTATCTTCTTGCCTCTTATCACCACTAACTGTGCTGTGTTGGGTGTGGCTATTCTTGTTATCCAGAAAGACTTTTCGTTGATACAGAGCGTTGTTTATGCATTTTCTACGGCGTTGGGATTTGCTTTGGCATTGGTCGTATTTGCTGGAATACGAGAGCAGCTGTCAATGGTGAATATCCCTAAAGGTATGCGAGGCATGGCCATTGTACTTGTTACGGCAGGTCTTTTAAGTTTGGCTTTCTTGGGATTCTCTGGAGTAGATACAGGCTTAAGGACTTTGTTTGGTTTAGATTAATATCTCGTATAATCAGAATATTAACGCATGTATGTTTGGTGACAAGGAAAGACAATCACGAGTCTTTCCTTGCCACTTTTATTAGTATTCTTTATGTGTGTTTGTTTCATCGGTTAAATTGAGGATATTTTGATGATGGCATGTGGTAGTGTGTAATCCTCAATCAATCTTTAGTATTTTGCCGTAACTTTCCTTTTTGAGACTCTGAGGGTAGTTATTTCTAGGTATTGTTCGTTATGTTTAGAAAACATACAAAAGTCATCGATTCATACTTCTTATATGGTAGAATTGGTTGAATGTATTTACAGGGTAGGTAAAAGCATTGAATGGCGGTCACTTTAAGTCAAATTTTCAGCAAGTAGAAGTTTATGTGAATTTTGAAAGACGAAAAGTGAAAGTAAAAGGAGTAGATTATGTTTGTATTTTCTCTTTTGTGTAATGAGTCTTGATGAAAATGTAATTGAAAAGGCATATGTATGTTTCAAATCATTAACCTATTGTTTTCGTATCGTAATTGGGTCGTTTTTAATACAAAAGTGACCCGATTATGATATGAAAATCAATGTTTTTTTATGGTTAATCTTGCAAATAAGATTGGTTGCAATTAGTATGCGTTCTTAAAGCATTGTTTATCTTTTACTATTTTCAGACAATCTTTTATGTTTTTATTTTGTTGCTGAAAATGAATATTTAAAGTTGAGCATTTTTGTCTCATGGAGATATATGCCGTTTTCATATGTCTTTATAGAGGCGTAAGCGGTGTTGTCTGAAAATGTGTGTGAATAGTCAAATTTCCAATGTAAATTTTGAGTTGTCAAATAATGAATGTATGATATAGTGACGGATAAATTTATTTGAGTTAAAAATAATCAAATGTTATCTATACAGCGAAAAATAATATAACTTTGTCTTCAGTTATTTGTTTATATAAATCTAAAAAACATAAGCCCATACATAGGGTTTAATATAGGTAATTTGTTAATTCTTATTTTAAAAAGATGAAACATACAATTTTAGTAACAGGAGGTACGGGATTTATCGGTTCTCATACCACAGTAGAGTTGCAGCAGGCCGGATATAATGTGGTAATAGTTGATAATTTGTCTAATTCTAAGCCGGAGGTGGTTGACGGAATAGAAAAAATCACAGGTATTCGTCCGGCTTTTGAGCAAGTTGACTGTTGTGACTTAGCTGCAATGGATAAGGTCTTTTCTAAATATGGAGATATTAGCGGAATAATACATTTTGCTGCAAGTAAAGCCGTTGGTGAAAGTGTGCAGAAGCCGTTGCTGTATTATAGAAATAATATAACAAGTTTGCTTAATTTGCTTGAATTAATGCCTGCACACAATGTAAAGGGACTTATCTTTTCTTCAAGTTGCACGGTATATGGTCAGCCTTCGCCGGAGAATCTGCCTGTAACAGAAGAAGCTCCTATACAGAAGGCCTTGAGTCCTTATGGCAACACAAAGCAGATTAATGAGGAAATAATTCAGGATTTCATTCATAGCGGAGCACCTGTTAAGTCTGTTATTTTGAGATACTTTAATCCTATAGGAGCACATCCGTCAGCTCTTATTGGCGAATTGCCAAATGGCGTTCCAATGAATCTTATTCCTTTTGTGACACAGACGGCTATTGGCATCAGAGGACAGTTAAAGATTTTTGGCAACGACTATAATACTCCTGACGGAACATGTATTCGTGATTACATATATGTAGTAGATCTTGCAAAGGCACATGTTAAGGCAATGGAGAGAGTGCTTGATAATCCTTCTACGGATGCCGTTGAGATATTTAATATAGGTACAGGTAAAGGCGTAAGTACTCTTGAAGTTGTTGAAGGATTTGAAAAGGCTACTGGTGTTAAGGTTAATTGGGAATATGCGCCTCGTCGTGAGGGTGATATAGAGAAGGTTTGGGCTGATCCGGCTAAAGCTAACAATGTCTTGGGGTGGAAAGCTGAGACCGGCTTAGAGGAGACTCTGCGTTCTGCTTGGAAATGGCAGTTGAAGCTTAGGGAAGACGGAGTTCAATAATTGACATTAGCAATAAACGTATATTATATTTATATCTGCCTGTAAAAAATTATTTTATGGGCAGATAATTTTTTATACTAAATTGGTTATTTTTATTCAGTAGTCTTTTTGAATTTTTATCGTGTAAATTACAATAAAAATTAGGAGTTTATTTATTGTTTACTTTTGCTATAATATGCAAGTCTGGTTTATAACATTTTATCATAATAAAAATGAACTTTCAGTCGTCTCTTTGCAATTTATGGCAAGGACTGAAAGTTCATTTTGAGTATAAAATTATCTGAAAAGATTATTTTAGCATACTTTATGTGATCCGTCTTTAATTACAACGTCATAAACTTTTGGCTCTCTGCCATATTTCTCGTTGTATTTTTCTTTGGCATCATTTACGAAAGAATCATAAAGTTCTTCCTTTACCAGATTTATTGTGCATCCGCCAAAACCGCCGCCCATTATTCGGCAACCGGTAACACCATGTGCTTTTGCAATTTCAACCAGGAAGTCTATTTCTTCACAAGAAACTTCATAATCTTTGCTTAAGCCCTCGTGGGTCTCATACATTTTTTTGCCAACTGTTTCATAGTCGCCTTTTGTCAAGGCATCACAAACAGCGAGCACTCTGTCTTTCTCGCCAAGAACAAATGTTGCTCTCTTTATATCCTCGTCGCTGACTTCAGATTTAACAGAGTCGAGCATGTCCCAGTCTGCGTCGCGTAGTGTTTCAATCTTTCTATCAGGATATTTGTTCTTCAAAGCCGCAACAACGTTTTCGCAACTCCTGCGTCTGTCGTTGTAAGCTGAAGATGCCAGCTCATGCTTTACAACAGAGTCGAGCAGAACAAGCTTGTATCCTTTCGGATCAAATGGGAAGTATTCGAATTCGCGGCTTCTGCAGTCAAGACGCATGAGTTTGCCCTCTTTGCCGAATACGCTTGCAAACTGATCCATTATTCCGCAGTTTACACCACAGTAATTATGTTCTGTTGCCTGGCCGGCAAGAACCAGATCCCATTTTTCTACTTTATTGTCACCAAACAAATCATTGAGGGCAAATGCAAAGCAGCTTTCCATTGCTGCAGACGATGACATGCCTGCACCGAGAGGAACGTCACCGGCAAATGCTGTGTTGAAGCCTTTTACGTCAACCCCTCTTTTTTTCATTTCTTGTACAATGCCGTAAATATAGCGTGCCCAACTTGTTTTGGGGCCTTCAGGATCGTTTACATTAAATTCAACGCGGTCTTTCAAGTCAATGGCGTAAGCCATTACTGTATCTGTTCCGTTGGGGCGGATTTCGCACATTATGCCCTTGTCTATAGCTCCGGGGAAAACAAATCCGCCGTTATAGTCTGTATGTTCTCCTATAAGGTTGATTCTTCCGGGTGATGCATATACATTGCCTGTTTTTCCATCAAAATGCTTGATGAACCGGCTTCTTACAAATTCTATGTCCATGTCGTGTTCTTTTTATTATAGGTTAATATTATTTTTCTACACCAAATTTATATATTGTTTTTTGCTTATACTGATTTTCTGGTTTTAATATTACAGAAGGGAAATAAGGATGGTTTGGTGTGTCTGGGAAATGTTGAGCTTCAAAACATATTGCGCTTCTTCTTGGGAATGTGGCCCCGTGCTGTCCTTTGTATCCGTCAGCCCAATTGTCGGTATATACTTGCATTCCCGGTTCTGTGGTATACACTTCCATTGTTCTGCCGCTTATAGGTTCTTTGATGCGTGCAGCAAAACTGAGTTCGCCTTCTTCTTTTTTGTTCAGTACAAAGCAATGGTCATATCCTGCGCCATTCTTTATCTGCTCGTTGTCGGCATCAATGTCCTGTCCTACAGTTTTAGGTTTACGGAAATCGAAAGGAGTATCTTTTACAAATCTTATTTCACCTGTAGGAATACACGTCTCGTCTATTGGCAAGTAGTAGTCTGCATTAATTTCGCAAATAAGATTGTCGATAGTCGGGGTAGGGTTTGCTATTCCTGCAAGACTGAAGAATCCGTGACTTGTCAGGTTTATTATTGTCTTTTTGTTTGTTGTTGCCATGTATTCAATGATAAGTTCATTGTCGTCATTGAATATGTATGCTACAGTTATTTTCATTTCTCCGGTGTAGCCCTCTTCACCGTATGATGAGACGTAGTTAAGAATAAGAGTTTCATCGTTCATTCTAAGTGCATCCCACACTTTGGCATTGAATCCTTTCAGTCCTCCATGCAAAGAGTTTGGACCATTGTTTATAGCTAATTGATATTCTTTACCGTTTAACTGAAACTTACCTTTGCATATTCTGTTGCCATATCTTCCGATTAATGTAGAAAGATAAGGTTCCGGACTGTTGATTACATCTTGTATATTATCATGCCCTTGTATTACGTTTGCGTAATTACCATTTTTGTCGGGCATCATAATTGCAACTATAGCACCTCCGTAGTTAGTTATTGCAACTTCGTTTCCTGATTTGTTCTTTAGAATAAATAGATCTGTATTTTTTCCGTCAATTGTGGTTTGAAAATCTTCTCTTTTCAAACCACAGAGGTTTGGTGTTTCATTTGTGTCCATAATATTACTTTTTAGTTAATAAATTCTATGCAAAGTAAACTAAAAAAGTTGAGAAACACAAATGAAACACCTAAAAATATCTCATATTGTTATTAAAAACCGTTAAAGGCAATCATTAAGAAAGTCGGCTACAATATAGCTGCTTCCGCCAACGAAGATAAAGTCATCTTTATCTGCTTCTGCCAATGCTTTATTGTATGCAGTGGCCACGTCGGGATAGCATGTTGCCTCAAGATTAAGGCTTTCGCTTATTTCTTTAATTTTGTTTTCGTCAATTGCCCTTTTGGTATTTGCATGAGTAAAATAATATATTGCCTTTTGTGGAAGAAGACTCATCACAGTTTGAATGTCCTTGTCATCAACCATTCCGAAAACAATTCTCATTTTACGGCATTGCTGCATATTGAGCTGCTTGCTGATATATTTCCATCCTCCGACATTGTGCCCTGTGTCGCATACAACTTTTGGGGCGTCCATAATCTTTTGCCAGCGTCCTTGCAGGCCTGTCAGTTCAGAAACGTGTCCGATACCCTCCTTTATATTTGCCCTGCTTATATTAATGCCACTTTCGGCCAATACTTTAACAGCACAGAGTATGGTATTAGTGTTTTTCTCTTGATATATTCCTCCAAGTTCACCTTTTATATTGCCAAGGCTGATTGTTTCGTATTCGATGCCTCCGTCTGCCAATGCTTTAGAACTGATAATTTCTTTGTCCTTTTCTGCGAGGTATATTTTGCTGTGTTTTTGTTTGGCAGTGTCACAGAATACGGGTAGGGTTTCTTCTGTCGTTTCACCAACCACAACCGGTATGCCTTCTTTTATTATTCCTGCTTTTTCTCTCGCAATGGCTTCGAGCGTATTGCCCAAGAATTGTGTATGGTCAAAGCTGATATTGGTTATTATAGAGAGTATAGGCGTTATAATGTTTGTGCAGTCAAGCCTTCCGCCCAGTCCCACTTCGATAACAGCTATATCAACGCCTTGCTCTGCAAAGTATTTAAATGCCATAGCTGTTGTCAGTTCAAAGAAACTCGGGTGTAGAGGCTCAAAGAAATGTCTTTCGTTCTCTACAAAATCTATTACATATTCTTTGCTGACACATTCTCCGTTTACCCTTATACGCTCGCGAAAATCCTTGAGATGCGGCGATGTATACAAGCCGACCTTATATCCGGCAGACTGCAATATTGAGGCTATCGTGTGAGAGCATGAGCCTTTTCCGTTCGTTCCGGCTATATGGATTGTCTTGAAGTTTTGGTGGGGGTGACCAAAATGTCTGTCAAGTTCGAGCGTATTATGCAACCCCTCTTTATAAGCAACAGCGCCCACTTTTTGAAACATAGGGACGCTGTTGTATAGATATTCAATTGTTTCTTCGTATGTCATTTTTCTGAAACTGTCAGTTGTTAACTGAAGTAATTTCTGAACTTCTGGAATATGGTACGTTTTGTAGCTGAGTCACCTTTAAAGTTATCGCTCTCGCGCATCTCTTCCAGAGCCTTCTTTTCTTTCTGGCTAAGTGTCTTCGGTACGTAAACGCTGATGTTTACAACCATGTCGCCATTGCCTCTGCCATATCCTTGAACTGCCGGCAGACCTTTGTTTCTGAGTCGCAGAGCCTTTCCGGGTTGAGTTCCCGGCTCGATCTTTACTCTTACGCGGCTTCCGTCAATTGTCGGAATTTCAACGCTTCCACCAAGAGCTGCGGTAGGGAAGTCAAGAAGAAGGTTATATATAATGTCGTTGTCGTCACGGATAAACGTGTCGTTCGGCTCTTCTTCTATATATACCTGTATGTTTCCTGGTGTTCCGTTGTGTCTTCCTGCATTGCCTTTTCCTGGTACATTTACTATCATGCCTTCAGAGACACCGGCAGGAATGTTGATTTCTACAACTTCTTCACCCTTTACAACGCCAGTTCCGCCGCAAGCGTGGCACTTGTTCTTTATAACTGTACCTTCACCGCCGCATGTAGGACATACGCTTTGAGTCTGCATCATGCCGAACAGGCTTTGAGTGGTGCGTGTCACCACGCCGCTGCCATGACATGTCGGACAGGTCTCTCTTGCGCTTCCGTCTTCAGCACCAGTTCCGTGGCAGTGGTTACATGTAACGTCACGCTTAACTTTGAATTTCTTGGTAACGCCTGTTGATATTTCCTGCAATGTGAGTTTTACTTTCAGACGTAAATCCGAACCGCGTTGCTGAGCAGGACGATGCTGGCCTCCGCCGAATCCGCCTCCGCCAAAACCGCCGAATCCTCCACGTCCGCCGAACACATCGCCAAACATGCTGAAGATATCATCCATACTGAAACCGCCCGCACTGCTGAAACCGCCAAAGCCTCCGCCGCCGGCAGGACCGTTAAATCCAAACTGATCATATTGCTGTCTCTTCTGCGGGTCATGCAATACGTCATATGCCTCGGCTGCTTCTTTGAATTTTTCCTCAGCTTCCTTGTTTCCAGGATTACGGTCGGGATGATATTTTATGGCAATTTTTCTATATGCCTTTTTTATTTCGTCTTCAGAGGCGTCTTTGCTCACGCCAAGCACCTCATAATAATCTCTTTTTGCCATTGTTAAATGTTAGATGTTTATTGTCCAAAAACTTTTGTTACAAACATGCCCGTAAAGTTATTGCCCTACAGCAACTTTTGCATGTCTTATAACTTTGTCGTTGAGAGTATATCCCTTTTGGACACAGTCTAAGACTTTTCCTTTTTTATCATCGCCCATTCCGGGAACCATTGCCACAGCCTCATGATAGTCTGTGTCAAAGTCCGCATCTTCTGTCTTGATTTCTTTCACGCCAAGACTTTCCATCGTTTTGTTGGTCTTTTGGTGAATCAGTTTCATACCTTCTCTTATGACTTCAATGTCATCAGTCTTCTCGGCATTTTCGATGGCGCGTTCCATATCGTCAATTATAGGCAGAAAAGCCTGAACAGCCTTTTCTGATCCGTTCAGTATCAGTTCGGTCTTTTCTTTCAGAGTCCTTTTCCTATAGTTGTCGAATTCAGCTACAGAGCGAAGATATTTATCCTTGAGAATCTCTATCTCTTTGAGAGCTTCTGCCAGAGGATCTTTTTCTTCCTCTTTTTCTTCATTTTCTTTATCTGTGTCGGCAGCGTTTTCTTCAGCCTCTTCAGTAGCAGTATTATCCTGGTTTTCTGCCTTTTCAGATTCTTTTTCTTTTTCTGCAGCGCTTTCTGATGATGCCTTTACTTGTTCATCATCTATATTAATTTTTTCTTTCTTGTCCATGATGTTAAAACTTTTTGTAGTACGTGCAGCAAAAATCTTGCCAAACCAAGTTGCTGACATTTATTCGTACATTTTGGCACGCTGTTCTTTCAGCTGTTCATCGTAAATATAGTCGTCATACTGCATGAGCTTGTCGATTGTTCCTTTAGGAGTAAGCTCTATTATGCGGTCTGCCACTGTCTGGATGAACTCATGGTCGTGGCTGCTGAACAGGATGTTGCCTTTGAATCCTACCAGGTTGTTGTTGAAAGCCTGGATGCTTTCAAGGTCAAGGTGGTTGGTTGGCGTGTCAAGGATAAGGCAGTTGGCGTTCTTGAGCTGCATGCGTGCTATCATACAGCGCATCTTCTCACCACCGCTCAACACGTTTACTTTCTTCATCACTTCCTCTCCGCTGAACAGCATTCGGCCAAGATATCCTTTCATCATCACTTCGTTGCCGGTGCCAAACTGTCCAAGCCATTCAACGAGGTTCATGTCGCTGTTGAAAAACTCGGTGTTGTCGAGTGGGAGATAGGCTGTTGTTATTGTTACACCCCATTTATATGTTCCGGCGTCAGCTTGTCTGTTGCCGTTTATTATTTCAAACAAGGCTGTCATGGCTTTAGGGTTGTGACTCAGGAACACAACCTTCTGACCCTTTTCTATGTTGAAGTTTACATTGTCGAAAAGCACAGTTCCGTCTGCGTCAACAGCCTTCAGGCCTTCTACTTCAAGAATCTGGTTGCCCGGCTCACGCTCCATCTGGAATATAATTCCCGGATACTTACGTGAGGAAGGACGGATTTCTGCGATGTTAAGTTTTGCAAGCATCTTCTTGCGGCTTGTTGTCTGCTTGCTCTTTGCCACGTTGGCAGAGAAACGGCGGATGAACTCTTCAAGTTCTTTCTTCTTCTCTTCTGCTTTCTGGCGCTGGTTCTGAGCCTGACGCAGTGCCAGCTGTGAACTTTCGTACCAGAATGAGTAGTTACCTGCGAACACTGTTACTTTGCCGAAGTCGATGTCTACGGTCTGTGTACTTACAGCATCAAGGAAGTGACGGTCGTGGCTTACCACCAATACAGTCTGTTCAACGTTGCTGAGATATTCCTCCAGCCACTGAACTGTGTCGAGGTCAAGGTCGTTGGTAGGCTCGTCGAGCAGCAGGTTGTCAGGATTACCGAACAGGGCCTTGGCCAACATTACGCGTACCTTCTCGTTGTTAGACAACTCGCTCATCTGCTTGCTGTGCAGATTTTCCTTGATTCCGAGGTTCGACAGCATTTGCGCTGCATCGCTTTCGGCATTCCAACCGCCCATCTCGGCAAACTTTTCTTCAAGCTCTGCCACCTTGTTGCCGTCTTCGTCGTTGAAGTCTTCTTTCATGTAGAGGGCTTCACGCTCTTTCATGTTCTGCCATAACGGCTGATGTCCCATAAGCACAGTGTCCATCACGCTGTACTCATCATATTTAAAGTGATCCTGATCCAATACGGAGAGACGCTCTCCAGGGCCAAGCTCAACGCTTCCTTTGTTTGGCTCAAGTTCTCCGCTTATGGCTTTAAGCAGAGTTGATTTGCCTGCACCGTTGGCGCCGATCACGCCATAGATGTTGCCGTTTGTGAACTTGATGTTTACATCCTTGTAAAGTACTCTCTTTCCAAACTGAATTGCAAGATTTGTGACTGTTATCATTCCTATTTTACCTTGTATTATATTTTGGCTGCAAAATTACAACTTTTTATCTGATATTCCAAATTTAAGATAAAAGGCTTTGTAAACATTTCGTGTAAACGGCAGAAAACTTGCTGCTTGGGCTTTAAATGGCTGACTATTAATAGCTTTAGTCATTTGTCGGTATCTGCTTGTCGTGCTGTTGTATGTTATGTTCTTTCACTTTTGTGTGATAATGCCTGCATGCTGAATTACAATGTTGTGGCAGACGCCACATTAAGTTTGTCGATGTTCATGTTACATCTTAAACCCCAATCTGTCATTAGACTGCACATAGTCTATTTTGTGCATTCCTGCTTTCAGCCCGTCTTTTTGTTTCTGTTGTCGTCTTTTCCCGGCTTTTTCTTGATACTGTCCGTTATGTCTGTAAAAATCTAACGAAAATATGCTCAATATAAAGCAAAAATCCCGACCGGATAATAACACCAGATTGGAGTTAAACTCATGTAGCGCCTGCGGGAAACATTATCAAAGGCTTGTAACAAAAGTTTTGTTTATTTTATATACAGCACGAATCGTCTTCTTGCATATTCTTCTTGCATTTTTCTGATGCCCGTTTGTGCTGTCTGTACGGCTGTTCTTGTGTCCGTAGTTCACATCCTGCTGAAGAAAATCATGCGCCACACGGGTGTTCCGTCAATCTTTATCAGCCATGCGGCAAGGGCGAGAGCCACGCATATTGTTATGATAACAACCGTTCCGGCTCTCACCAGTCGCGGCGGCACGCCGCCTATTATGTTGCGCACCTTCTCGCTTCTCAGTTCTATGTTGTCTTTTTCGTCCATGCTCCGTTTCCTTTCTTTCTTTTTTATATGTTGCCGTCTGTTGTGCCGGCATCGTGTGTCCGTGGTTATGTCTGCGCCTTGCCGGTTGCCGGCGGCTGTCGTGCTGCGGCGGCTGAGGCTCAGTTGCCGAGTTCAAGCTGGTTCTTTACCAGTTGGTAGTACATTCCGCGCTTCTCGGTGAGTTGCTCGTGAGTGCCAGTCTCTGCCACGTGCCCGCCGTCTATCACCACTATGTTGTCGGCATGTCTTACCGTGCTCAGCCTGTGCGCCACTATCACCACCGTGCGCCCTTTGTAGAAGCGGCTTAGGTTTTCAACTATGGCACGTTCGTTGTTGGCGTCGAGCGAGTTGGTCGCCTCGTCCAGGAATATGTAGTGAGGATTCTTATACACCGCCCTTGCTATCAGTATGCGCTGCTTCTGTCCCTGGCTCAGTCCCATGCCGTCGCGTCCTATCTTTGTGTCGAACTTCAGCGGAAGGCTCATCACGTAGTCCTTTATGCAGGCTATCTCAGCCGCCTTTACCATCCGTTCCTTGTCAATGTCGCCGTCGTCAACGGCTATGTTGCGCGCTATTGATTCTGAGAATATCACTCCGTCCTGCATCACCACTCCGCACTGCCGTCTCCACCAGTCGAGGTCTGTCTTTGCCAGGTCTGTGCCTCCTGCGGTTATCTGTCCCGCCTCCACGGGATAGTAGCCCAGCATCAGTTTCACGAGCGTTGTCTTTCCGCTGCCCGATGCGCCTACTATTGCCGTAACCTTGCCTTCAGGTATGTACAGGCTCACCCCGTCTATGGTCTTTGATGGCGAGTGAGGGTCGTATCTGAAGCTTATGCCGTCGAGCCTTATGTCGTGTGTCATGTCTGCGGGCCGCATTACGTGGCCTTTGGCGTTTTCGTCGTCAGCGCGGTGAATCTCGTTTATGCGCTCAAGGCTTATCTTCACGTCCTGCAGCGAGTAGAGAAATCCCATCAGCTGGTCTACGGGACTGTTAAGCTGACCTATTATATACTGCACCGCGAGCATCATACCGAGCGTAAGCTCCCCGTTGATCACCGCCGTTGCCGACACCACCGTTATTATTATGTTCTTCAGCTCATTTATGAATATGCTTCCCGCCTCCTGTGTCTGCTGCAGCTTCAGGCTCTTCATCTGCACGCCGAAGAGGTCGGCCTGTGTGTCCTCCCATTCCCAGCGGCGCCGCTGCCGGCAGTCCTGCAGCTTTATTTCCTGCATTGACGTTATAAACTCGTAAGTCTTGTTGCTGTTTATTGCCTGCTGCTCAAACAGCTCATAGTCGAGCACCTTGCGCCTTTTCAGGAACATGGCTATCCATAGGGCATACAGTGCGCTGCCCGCGGCGAATATTATAAATATCACCACGTTGTATGTTAGCAGTACGATGCCGAACACCACGAGGCTCAGCATTGAGAACATTACGCTAAGCGTCTGTCCCGTCAGAAAGCTGTTTACGCGCGCGTGGTCGTTCATGCGCTGCAGCAGGTCGCCTGTAAGCTTTGTGTCAAAAAACGACATGGGCAGTCGCAGCAGCTTGATGAAGAAGTCGCTCACGAGCGATATGTTCACGCGCATGCTTATGTGCAGCAGCCAGCGGCGTATAAAGTCGAGTGCCGTGCGGCTCAGCGTCAGCATGAGCTGTCCAAGGAGCACGAGCCACACGAATCCGATGTCGCGGCTCTTTATTCCCACATCGACAATGGCCTGTGTGAGGAACGGAAGCACGAGCTGCAGCACGCAGCCTAAGAGCAGTCCGGCTATAATCTGTCCGAAATATTTTTTGTACTTCTTTATGTATCCGAACAGAAAGCGGAACGAGCGGCTTTCGCCGTGGCTATTGCCCCGCTTGTTGTCATAAAAGGCAGGAGTGGTTTCTATAAACATTGCCACGCCCTTGTCTTCTCCGCCCGAACGTGTGCTCACCCAGTGCTTATCCATGTCTTTCTTCCTGCATATGGCAAAGCCTTTGCCGGGGTCGGCAATATAAAACTTCTGTTTCTTTACGTCGACCTTATACAGCACCACAAAGTGGTTCTGGTTCCAGTGCAGTATGCACGGCAGCGGAGCTTCTGCCAGATTGTCGAGGCTGACACGTCCGCATACCGTATGCAGTCCCAGCTTTTCGGCCGCCTCGCTTATGCCCAGCAGCGATACGCCTTCTGACGTGGCGAAGCACAGCTTCGACAGACTGTCGAAGCTGTAGTCTGCCCCGTAGTGACTGCATATCATGCGCAGGCATGCTGTGCCGCACTGCATCGCGTCGTGCTGAAGGTATATTTTAAAGTCTTTCATAGAGCATTGGCTTTACACGAATTTCATTCGTCAATAGATGTTTTTTTGCTCTTCATATTGCTGTATGCTCTGTGCTTGTCTGCGCTGTCTCAAATTACCGCCTGACAGTGTGTAGTAGAGCTCTAATTTTATGAAGGTTCCGTCGTTTTTCGTTTCTCGTCTGTATGAAAGATCTGTTTTTATTACATCAAGAACGCGGGGTTTGCTATATGGCGCGACAGTAAGCTTCATCTGCAGTTTCTTCTTGAAGAAACTCTTCGACACGCTTACAGCAGCATACCATACGTCGTTCATCTTTATCTCCCATATATATTTTGAGGGATCGTAGTAGCCATACACGTTTATGCACATTCCGTTTTTCAGCCATGTCATGAAGTTGGCATAAGCATACCAGCTGAACTGGTCTTTGTATTCAGAGCTATTTGTTTTGAAAGAGCTCCATGATGTATATCCGCCCAATTTTACATAGAAGTTATCCGTAATATATCTTCTCCATTCCAGCGAAATCTGCTTCGTGTCGTCCTTCTTGCTGTTCTGCAGCACGGAACGTGTAGTGTTCGGATTGTCCGGGTCTGTCTCCTCCTCGTAGAACAGGCTCTTCTCGTTCTTTGTGTATGAAAAGTTAAGATGCAGACTCTTAAAGAGTGTAATCTCCATGTTTATCCATTGGCTTGCCGGAATGTCGATGTCGGGATTTCCCATGCTGTAGTGGTTAGCCCCGTCATACACCCTATAAGTGCTCACTCCTGAATACGGTATTCCGTACACGTTTCTGTTGTATGTCAGGGCTATGCTGTATTTCTGCTTTTTGTCAAGGTAGTATTTCAGAACAGCCGACGGGCACAGGCTCCAATAGTCTCTCTTGTCTGTAAAGCCGTTGGTAACCACTTTCATGCTGTTGTACTGAACTCGCATGTTTGCGTTATACGACAGCTGACCTAATGTTCCGTCGTATGATGCGAAAGCCGCGGCTTCATGTCCCATGACATTCTGTCTTATCTTGTTTATTCTCTCGTCCTCACCCACGTTGTTCATATTGTAGTCGAGACCGGTCGATAGAATGTTGCCGTTATTTTGTACGTTCTTCCATACAGGCTTTATGCGCAGCAGTCGTGTATAGTTGTCGGCATCTTGTGAGTAGTCTGTTATTAATCCGTTTCCTGTAATTGTATTGAAACTGTTTTTTCTTTTACTGTTGTACCACAGATAGTCGGCGGTAATATTCAGATTAGAGCCTCTGTCGTCTATGTTCCAGTTGTAAAAGGCAACACCGTTTAGCGTAATGTTTTTTGACGGTGCCCACATCACACTCTGATATGTATTTGTCGTTACGTCGTTGCTTTCGGTATTGCTGGCATCTAGTGTAGCTGTTCCTTTATAGTATGATGCGCTGGCTGATATGCCCACCTGCTGGCCGTGTCCTATGTCAGCGGATATAGTCATCCATTCCATCCATGTATTTGAGTTGGCTCTCTCTCTCTCGTTGCTCTCGGATGCCGTAGTGTTCACCATTTTGTTCGTCTTGTATTTTTCCTCAGACAGTCCCCGTCTGTAGCTGAGGGCATTGAAAAGGGTAAACCTTCCAAAGCTTGCCATCTGATATGTAGCGAGATTGAATCCGTCGCTTCCGGTTTTTGTCCTTGCCTGCGTTCCTCCCTGAATGCCCACCGTATAGCCTTTTTCTCTGTGTTTCAGCCATATTCTCATTATGCCGCCGGGTTTGCTTGCGCTTTCAGATCCTGTATTGAAATATTCCACCTCAATGCGTTCTATCATATTTGGGCGTAAAACCTTTAGTTGTTCCTTATCTGTTATTTTCACACCATCTATATAAACAGCACTTGCTTCTTTTCCGTATATTGAAACATTGCCATCATTAACTTGTATGTATGGTAGCATTGACATCATCTGGTCAATCGAGAATGTGTCGGCCAGTTTGCTGTTGGCCAAGTTCAATGAGAAACCATTGGCCTTCTGCCTAATCCTCGATGTAACCACGGTTATGTTGTCTATACTCATTTCACGGCTTATCGAGTCTGTTGTCGTTGAGTCAGCCACGGATTTGTTAGCCTCTGCCGTTGCATGCGCATTTGCCGTAAGAGACAGCAACGCTGTTAATATTAAGATGATGTTTCTCATATATCTAAATTTTTTTGGTTTAACTGTATTGTGTACGCAGGCAAGCACCGTTTTGTGATTTACCTAACATTATTTAACTTGCTTCAATTTATTTGGCAGCCATTTGTGCTAATTATATTTTTAGCAATATATATTATCCTCGGTTAATAGTTTCAGCCTCATACGCAGCTGCGGGTCGGCTTCTTCTTTGGTTAAAGCATTTTTACAGAATCCATGGTCAATTCTGTTTTGCACACAGATTGTGCAGACAGCCTGTACCACTGGATATGTAGCAACAAGGCTAATGTACCGGCTGATTTGCAATCTGCCGGAATTGAATATAAGGATTTTCAATCCGAAACTCATACATATAAATTATACATAGGAAGTAAGTGGATTGAAAATCCTTATATTTTATGCTGTCGGATAGCATATCCGACAGAACATTAGCCTTGTTGTTTATTAACGCTTTAAACCGCAAATCCTTTGGATTTTTCGTCCCATTGGATATATATAATGTATTGCCACAAAAGCCTATTGACGGAATATCGGCAGATTGTGCCGATGTCTGTGCTGTAAATGCCATAACGGCAAACATTATTAATAATAACTTTTTCATAATATTTTGGTTTTAAATTCAATCGCAAAGTAACTGAATTTGGAAAAAGGTTGCAAATATATTAATGGTTGATTTTTCACAAGTTTTTCACAAACCTGCAAAAAAGGCAGTCCGTTGTTGTGAAAAATTTTTCATAACAACGGACTATGGTGCGACTAAGTGCTTAATTATAAAGACTTTATATATTTGTCAAAATCTTTTGGCGAGCCCTCACGGCCGGTCATTTTTTCGAGAAGTCTTTTACGTATGTTGGATATGTTAGATGAAGACAAATCTGTAAGTATGCATATCTCAGCCGGTACAAAGTCGAGTCTTACAAGCAGACAAATCAGATATTCGTTATTGTTAAGTGTGTTTTCCCAGTTGCTCAAAGGTCTATAGTCCTTGAACAATTCTTTAAGCCTGCTTATCTCATCTTTGTCCATAGGCTTAGTGGTCTTCCTAGCCTTCCATCTTATTTGAATTACAATAGGCTCACATTCAAAGAGGTCTTTATCCTTTACATTATTAAAGTTTTTCTCATATTCGGTCTTCAGTATGTCAATTTTTTTTGTCTTTTCTTCAATCATCCTGTTTACTTCGGCATTCAGGCCGCTGTTGATGCTTTCGAGCTCTGCTCTGCTCATTTCAAGCTCATTTATTTTGCGCTTATATTCTTTTATCTCGTCAACTCTTGCCCTGCGTTTCCTCATTATATATGTTCTCACGGCAAGTGCCCCGCCAATGGCTGCTGCCATGATAGCCATAATTATGATTATGCTGATATATTTTGTCCGCAATGCGTCTTTCTCAGCCTCTTCAGCAGTCTGCCTGTATCTGTTATAGTTATACATAGCCTGCATCTGCTGGAGATGTTCGGTTGACATCTGGGCATACGCAGAATCTGTCATCATACGGGCTAAGTCTGCATATTTTGCAACAGAATCAGGACGATTGCGCTTTCTGTATATGTCTGCTAAATCGTCGAAACAGTATTTAAGGTCAGAATAATTTTTTGCTGTTCTGGCACATTTGCGAAAATAATATTCGGCAGAATCAAGTTCGTTTATCTCGGCAAGATATCTTCCTTTAGCCACATAATATATTTCTACGCCTTTTTTAATATCTCCTTTATTGTTAAAATTTCCACTTTTATGTTCATATAGATTTATATAATGCTTTACATCAGACAACTCTTTGTTCTCCACACCATAATTTATCAATAATCCTAATGATCTGACCGCCTCTTTTTCATATCCATACTTAGAATAAAGTCCATACAGCTTTTCCCTTATAAAAATAGCAGAGTCAGACAATCCCAATGCATTATAAATATTTGATTTCTGTTCATATGTAATAATAGCATTTAACGTGTCTTTTGCCTTCATTGCGTATTTAAATGCCAGGCTATTTTCGTGGAAGGCATCGCTGAAGGCAAACTGGCTTTTTAAAATCTCTGCCGACCATACGTGTGTTCTGTGCAGTGTAAGGAAGTCGCAGCTGCTGTCAGTGGTGTCTGCCTTTGTTGCCGCTTCATGAAAATACTGCAATGCCATGGGGGCATCCTGGCTTCTTTGATATACGCACCCAATGATATAGTATGCGAGCATACGTTCGTTAGAATCTCCGTGCTTGTCAAAATAGTCGGCAATGTCTTTCAGCGAGTCGGTGCTCATGGGCATTGCGAGCTTGTTTCTTACCTTAGCCTTTAGCAGCAACAGCTTCATGTGCCGGCTTTTGTTCATGGCGCTTTCTCCCTCCAGACTGTCAATAAGCGTCATCGCCCTTTGCGGTGCCGCCTCGCTCAGACTGTCTGCCGCAGCAATATCTCTGTCTGCCGCCTGCTGTCCGCAAGATACAACAGATAATAGTGTTGGCACTATAGATACGGCCAATAAAAGGCCGCCCGTTATGTTGGTTATAATTCTTTTCATCGTTTTAAATGGTATTCGAGATGCAAAGATAATATTTTTTTGGGAGTTATTTTATCTTAGGAGTTAAGGAGTTATGAAGTTAAGGAGTTAAGACAAATGACTTTTTGGGTAGTTAAAGGAGCTTGTTTAAGTGAAGAACGAAGAGTGAAGAGTGAAAAATTCGATACTCTTGTGGATTATTGTTATTTGGAGTTAAAGTAGTTAGAGTCAAATGTCTTGTTGGGCATAATTTACTACTGGGCATTTGGATTTTTCGTTTTTCACTTTTCATTTTTCACTTAACTGCCTGTGCAACCGATATGAATCAACAAAACTAATGTGCCGGCTGATTTGTAATCTGCCGGAATTAAGTATAAGGATTTTAATCCGCTTGCTTCCTATCTTTATTAATAGGTATGAGTTTCGGATCACAGATCCTGATACTTTATGCTGTCGGATAGCATATCACTAGTGTTCGAAAGATTTTAACTATCTGAAAGTCAGTTATTTACTTGCATATATCAATATTTTTTTGTATCTTTACATCATAATAATAGAGCAAAAAATATTGAAATG
>ERZ780013.173-NODE-173-length-27975-cov-5.17024_pt1 | contig 27975 bp, 22 predicted proteins | sample MGYA00511178_ERZ780013 | MGnify/ENA primary metagenome ERZ780013 (study PRJEB29588, sample SAMEA2149568) | human gut metagenome | biome: human gut; feature: human-associated habitat; material: faeces | place: Denmark | collected 2008/2010 ... | reverse complement strand
CATGTTTCCCAAAAAGCCGTGTATCAATGTACAACGTACATTTGACACACAGCTTGCTTTGTTTTGAATTCGTCGAATTCACGTTAAATTAATATTATGCTTAAAGTAACGAAGCTTTCGGTTTTTACGTTGAGCCCTTGTAGCAAATAATCGAAATTGCAGCTTTTATAAAGAATACGGTTGACTTCTTGGTTTAATTGCTGGTTTAATTTGCTCGATTAAACCGCCGCTTACAGCGATATGCCTAAAAACAAAAAAGCATCGACAATCATCAGATTATCAATGCTTTCTTCCAGTCGGGGTGACTGGATTCGAACCAGCGACCACACGCCCCCCAGAGCTATCCGTTTATTTCCTATATTTTTATATCTAATTGTTTTTCAGTATATTTGCCAACGAATAAGAAACGGAGTATTGGTATTATTTACATCTGATTATCTATATTTTCGGTACAAACGTCAGTAATCCGTCAGTAAAATAAAGTAGATAAATCATTGGTAATCCGATAGCTATAGTCCAATATTTTTTAGCAAAAGTAAAATGTCAGTAATTTGTGTCGCTTATGAAATATGCTTCATTTAAAATGTGGATAGCCGATAAATATCACTATAAAGAAGGATATGCTATTTGGTTAGTTGTTCGCAAGAATAACAAACGGAAGGTAATGGCGTTAGGCATTTATGCAGAACCGCATCAATGGAATGACAAACTTGAAATGTTTGTCACAGATAAGCGTGTCCCCAAATTACATCCAGACCGAATATACCTCAATGAATGGTTAACGCAAAAGAAATCGGAGATACTTCGCATTATAGCAGATTTTGATGCTAATAAAATTGATTGGACACTAAATCAATTCGAACAAGAATTCTTTCACTACTCAAACAAAGGGAATGTAAAGGAATTCTTTGAAAATCTAATTCAAACTTATAAAGATACCAATCATATTGGCAATGCCAATTGCTATAGCAGAACACTTCACGTATTAGAACTTTTTGATGAGAAACTGCCTGAACGTGTTTTCCCTGAAATAGATATTAAATATGTAAAATCTTTTGATGTGTTTTTACAAAAACGTGAATGTAAAGGGAATACTCGGAAGTTCTATTTTAAGACTTTACGTGCAGTATTGAACAAGGCAATCCAAGATGGTGAAGCGTCAGAAACGACTTACCCATTTGGCAAGGGTGGTTTTAGTATTTCAGCATTGGAAGAAGAAACAGCAAAACGCTACTTACCACACGATAGTATGATGAAATTAAAAACAACAGTGATGGATAATGCTGTACTCGAACGGACACGAAGATTATTTCTCTTTTCATATTACTGTTATGGTATATCGTTTATAGATGCAGCATTGCTAACTAAAAAGAATATTATCCGTTATAACAGTGGAAATTATATTGTCTATAAACGGAATAAAACAAAAGAAGCTAAGAAAGTCAAACCTATTCAGATTAAGATAACTCCTGAAATCCAAGAGTTAATGGATTGGTTTTCAGCCAATACATTGTTAGTAGAAGATTACTTGTTGCCAATAGTTTCTATTGCAGGATATAAAGGAGAGCAACTTTATAATCATATTCGTAGCCGTTTTGGACGTAATAACAAGAATTTGACTAACTTAGCGAAAGTTTTGGAGATTACAGACATGAAGCTGACAAGCTACGTTAGCAGGCATACAATGGCAATGACCTTACAGGACAATCAAGTACCGAGAGAGGTTATCTCACAAATATTAGGGCATAGTGATTTGGCAACGACCAATACTTATTTGGATAGTTTTGCCAGTAGTGTAATAGACGAAGCGGTAAAAGTATTATAAACGAAACAGTATGTTACCAACAGATAAAATAAAGGACTTGCTTTCGCATGGCGAGAATAAGCGAGTAGAATTCAAAAAATGTACGGATAAGGTTTCGGCATCTGTGTATGAAACCGTATGTTCTTTTCTGAATGCAGAGGGAGGATATATCTTTTTAGGGGTAGATGATGATGGCACAATATTGGGAATTAACCCTAAATGTGTAACAGATATGACCAAAAGCATTATCAATACGTTGAATAATCCTGAACAATTTCTTCCACCTATGCCGATCACCCCGGAGCGCACAGAGATAGACGGTAAAGTTGTTCTTTATTTGAACGTGCCGGAGAGTGAACAGGTACATAGATACAAGAATCGTTTCTTTGACCGTTGGGGGGATGCGGACAATGATGTGTCAAAACATACCTATCTGGTTAAGAATATGTTCATGCGAAAAGAGAAGGAATCTTCCGAGAACGAGGTATTTCCCGATGTGACTTTGGAAGATATGGATGAAGAATCGTTCAAGATTATGCGTAGCCACATTTCTATTCATAACTCCAATCATCCGTGGTTGAGTATGACAAATGAAGAATTCCTGAAAAGTCTGTTTTGGGGTAGGCAACGAGGAACAAACAAGGAAGGATATAAGTTGGCTGCTATTCTCTTATTTGGCAAGGAACAGACTATTCTGAACTGTTGTCCGTGGCATCGTACGGATGCCATTTACCGCAGCATGTCTTACGAGCGTTTCTTGCATCCGCTTCCTACCGACCCTGATATTCGTTACAATGACCGGGATATGATATGCGCAAATCTGATTCAGTCATATATCCGTTTGCTGAATTTCGTGCAACGCAACATGCCTGATAAGTTCCGTTTAGCGGATAATGGAATAGACCGTTTGGACTTACGGGTAATGATATTCAGAGAGGTAATCTCAAATACACTTCTACACCGTGAGTATATCAGTTCATATACCAATAAGTTTCTCATATTCCGCGACCGGGTTATAACGGAGAATTGGACGAAACCTTTCCAAACAGGGGATATAGATATAAATGATTGGCGCACCCGTACAAAGAATCCGCTAATAACAAAGGTGTTCCGTGAGATGAAATGGGCTGAGGAGCTTGGTTCGGGACAGAAAAATATTCGGAAATATGCTCCGTTATATTTTGAAAGTTCTGAAATAGAGATACATAGTGGGGAAGAGTTTATCTTTTCTATTACCTATCGTGACCCTAAAGAGTTTGAACTTGCAGAAAATATGCTAACAAGTCGGGATCAAGTCGGCACTAAGTTGGCACTAAGTTGGGACCAAGTCGGCACTAAGTTAGCACTAAGTCAAAAAGAAATAAAAACTATTTTGGAAATGTGTTTGTACGAAAACACTTTGACACAGATTATCGCTTCGCTCAATTTTAGCGATAGGACGAAGTTTAAGAGAAAATATATAAACCCTTTGATTTCGGAAGAACTACTGGCTATGACCGTTCCTGACAAACCCAATAGCCGTTTTCAGAAATATTATACTACAGAAAAAGGGAAATCATTACTACTATGCCAAGACGAAAGCAATTGACATTCAAAATCAAAGACCTGAGATGTGCCCAGTATCTGATTGCGGAGTTGTCCCAACTCCCTCAGCTGGCAAACTTTGATATGACTTCTATTGAGATAAGTATTAAGGAAAACAGACCTGCCCCTAAAATCATAAAGAAGGACATAGATGTACTGATAGACCGCTTGCAACGTGGATTCTCCGCAAACAAACATACTCTTACCCAACTGAACGGAAGATATTTGGTGACAAACACTCATTTAGCCAAATGGATGAAAACCACCCCCGCATCTGTAAACAAATGGATAAAAGACGGGTTGATAAAGCCCTGCCAAGACCCACATGTATGCTTTGATTATTTTAATGTGGATGAAGTAACGAAGCAATTACGCAAGCAAAAACAATAAAATCACATTTCAATTTATCATCTATATCAAAAGTGCCATTTGATGCCATTCTGAGGACAGACGCTGCCAAACCTCTGAATGGCATTATTTGTATGTCCTCTTGTGGCAGCTAATGTCTTCTTTTGTCTTTGTTAATGCAGATATTTATTCGTTTTATAAGCTCTTCTTTTTGTTTTTCCTTTGCATCATCAACGTTGAGATAGCTGTGACGACAGCTTATTGTCTAACCCCTAAAATGTTTGATTATGGCAAATATTATTGTCGCAACAGAGGAGCAAATTCAAGAAGCTGTATTCAATGCGGTTTCAAAATTCTTTTCAGGAAATCAACAGACTATGTTCAGTTCTGATTTGCCTGATACACTAAGTATGCCCAATGCGCTGAAAGTATTGGAAGATAACGGATTCCCGACTTCAAAGGCAAAATTGTACAAAATGACTTCGCAAGAACAAATACCTTTTATGAAGTATGGAAACAAACTTGTCTTTTCCCGCAAAGCTCTTATTGAGTGGGCACACCAGCAACTGGTTTCAAGCAGTCATGAAAATTGCGATTCGGCAATCAGCATTCAGAAATGTTTCAAACGTAAACGCTAAAACTATGAGTACAAAAGAAACACTAAAGAATGAAAGTCCGTTTGTGCGGGTAGGAACAACACTTTACAAGATAGTAAGCCAGCCCCGACTAAATGGGGGACATATCAAGAAACGCATCGTATGGAACAACGAAACGCTCCGTCAAGATTATGGTAAGGATTATTTAGCGGGTGTTCCCAAATACGATGGCTTCTGTACCATCCCTGACCATGTGAACTATTGCCACGTGATAGACAATTTTCTGAATCTGTACGAGCCTATAGGACACGAACCAAAAGAAGGAGATTTCTCCCACATTCAGGCTTTGATACGCCACATCTTTGGGGAACAGTATGAGTTGGGAATGGATTATCTGCAACTTCTTTACTTGCAGCCTGTACAGAAACTGCCGATTCTGTTATTGGTATCAGAAGAACGCAATACGGGGAAGAGTACGTTTTTGAACTTCCTGAAAGCTGTGTTCCGCAATAACGTAACCTTTAACACGAATGAAGATTTTCGTAGCCAGTTCAATGCGGACTGGGCAGGAAAGCTCATCATTGTAGTGGATGAAGTATTGCTAAACCGTAGGGAGGATTCAGAGCGATTGAAGAATCTCAGTACCACATTGTCTTACAAAGTGGAAGCTAAAGGTAAAGACCGTGACGAGATAGCTTTCTTTGCCAAGTTCGTACTTTGTTCCAATAATGAAAGTCTACCTGTTATCATTGACCCGGGCGAAACACGTTATTGGGTACGGAAGATTCATCGCCTTGAAAGTGACGATACGAATTTCCTGCAAAAATTGACATCGGAAATTCCTGCTTTTCTTTACTTCCTTCAACATAGGGAACTGACAACCAGACAGGAAAGCCGTATGTGGTTTTCTCCGAAGTTAACCGAGACTGCGGCTTTGTTGAGAATCATCCGGTGCAACCGTGGCAAACACGAAGTGGAGGTCATGGAACTGATAAGGGAAATAATGGACAACGTGGGAACTGACAGATTTTCTTTTTGTTTGAATGACCTGCTTAACCTGTTGAATCTTTCGGGAGTGAAAATCGAAAAGCATCACTTGCGCAGAATCATTGCAGAAAGTTGGAAATTGACACCTGCCCCCAATGGACTGACTTATACCACCTATCAGTTTGATTATAATAAGGAATGCAGGTTTGCTCCAGTCAGGAGGGTAGGACGCTTTTACACCGTCAGTAGAACATTGCTGGACGAACTTTGATTATTTTGTTGAATTGTTGAAATAAGCAAGTAACTTATTGATGCTTAGCTTACAATTATTTCAACAAAGGCTCAACATTCAAAATATGCTGTTGAAAAGAAAAAATAATTGATTCTCTTTTCGTTGGCATTTGTTGAGTTGCTGTTGAAAGGTACATCTTTGTGTATCAACTTAATACAAGATGCGTTCAACAATTCAACAGTTTTTACTAACAATCAAATCCGTATAGAAAATGACAATTGAAGAAGCAAAGAATATAAAGCTGACAGACTATCTGCACAGTTTGGGTTATGCTCCTGTCAAACAGCAAGGGGCAAACCTTTGGTACAAATCACCGTTTCGGGAAGAAAACGAAGCATCATTCAAAGTGAATACCGAAATCAATAAGTGGTATGACTTTGGACTGGGTAAGGGAGGCAATATCATTGCATTGGCTTCGGAACTTTACTGTTCCGTCCATGTGTCGTACTTGCTGCAACGGATTGCAGAGCAGACACCGCACATCAGACCTGTATCTTTCTCTTTTCGGGAGCAATCCTCTACTGCACCTAATTTTCAACATATGGAAATAAAGAGACTCACTTCTCCCGCTCTGCTCTCCTATCTGCAAGGCAGGGGAATAAACTTGGAACTTGCGAAAAGAGAATGTTGTGAGGTACACTTCGAGAACAACGGTAAGCGTTATTTTGCCATCGGATTTCGAAATATGGCTGACGGTTACGAGATACGCAACCGATACTTCAAAGGCTGCATCGCACCGAAGGACATCACCCATGTCCGGCATGAAGGCAGAAGAAATGATACCTGTTTCGTATTCGAAGGATTCACGGACTATCTCTCGTTCTTGACCATAAGAATGGAGAAATGTCCCAACATGCCGTGTTTGGACTGGCAAGACTATATCATACTGAACTCGGTTTCCAATCTTTCCAAGGCGATTGACGAGTTAGCCGTCTATGAGCGCATTCATTGTTTTTTCGACAATGACCGTGTCGGAATGGAAGCCTGCCGAAAACTGACAAACGAGTACTCCTATCGTGTCCGTGACGCTTCACACACCTATAAGGATTGCAAGGACTTGAACGAGTATCTTATCAAGCAACGTCCTATACAGGAACAGAAAAATGTACAAGTTGCACCGCCTAAGAAGTCAAAAGGGCGGAGTTTATAATATCCACATGTATTATCGCTGTACTGGCGGAAGCCGTATTGTCTAATGGAGCAAGGTTATGGAAATGTATACATTTCCGACCTTGCTTTGCCGGAAGCAAAGACAGTCCGCTCCCGTTGGTCGCAATTAAAAGGAAATTTCAAAATGAAAAAAGATAAACAACAACCACAACCGACCAAGCGTAACAAGATGCGTGTGGTCAGTGCAAGATTTACAGATATTGAATACCAAGCGGTAGAAAAACGCAGAAAAGATGCAGGCGTTTCACTCAGTAGGTTCGTCCGCTCCGTAGTGCTAACGGGTAAAGTAGTACAGCGCATCAGCAAGGCGGATGCGGACATACTCCGTAAATTGGCAGGGGAAGCCAACAACATCAATCAACTTGCCCATAAAGCCAATGCCGGAGGATTTGCGGGAGTAGCAGTCGAACTTATGTTACTGAAGAAAAAGATTGTTCAAATCATAAAGCTGTTGTCCGATGATTGGAAAAATAAGTAAAGGAGCAGGATTCAGAGGCTGTGTCAATTATGTATTAGGCAAGCCCGATGCAAAACTACTGACGGCGGAAGGAGTGCTGACAGACAGCATTCAGACAATAACGGATTGTTTTCAGTCCCAAAGAATGATGAAACCACATATCCGCCAACCTGTAGGACATATATCACTCAGCTATGCACCCGAAGACGCTCCGAGAATGACGGATGAAATGTTGGTCTGTTTGGCAAAGGAGTACATGCAGAAAATGGGAATCAAAGATACCCAGTATATCATTGCTCGGCACAATGACCAAAAGCATCCGCACGTTCATATTGTTTTCAATCGTGTGGATAACAACGGACGCACCATCAGCGACAAGAACGACTGTTATCGGAATGTCAAGGTCTGCAAGGAGTTGAAAGAAAAGTATGGGCTTTATTTTGGTAAAGGCAAAAACAAGGTACGGACTCACCGCTTGAAAGGAAACGATAAAACGAAATATGAAATTTACCATGCTGTTAAGAACTCATTAAGCAAATCCAGTAGTTGGAAGCAGTTCATATCGGAATTATCCAGGCAAGGAATAATAACGGAGTTCAAATATAGAGGCAGGAGCAATGTTATACAAGGCTTGTCTTTCGCCAAAGACGGTGTTACGTTCAAGGCTTCGGATATTGACAGGAATTTCAGCTACTCCAAGTTGGACAGAATGTTGGGAGAAACCAACAGCCAATACCAACAGAATATTGGAATGGCAACCAACAATAGACAACCTGCAATACAGCATGAGAATACTTATACCTCAAGCAGCCATATAGCGGAAAGCATTGTCGGAGCGTTGGGCGGATTATTCAACCCTGCTCCTAATTATGCTGATGAAAATGCGGAAGCAGCCTTTCAACGGAAATTGAAAAAGAAGAAAAAGAGAAGAATAAGCTGGTAATAACAAAAAAGATACGAAAATGAAAGAAATGAAAAACAGCGATTTTATCCACACGCTGGATGCAGTATATAACCTCTGTTCCGAAATCAAAGAATTGCTAAATGTAGAAACGGAGAAACAAGAAGATGAGGGTAGTGAAGGTATTGTCTTACTTTCAGACAACCTGCAACGGCTTCAATCGGAAATAACGGAAATGAAAACCGAACTATCTTCTGACAGAGAAGGACGGGAAAGACTTCGTACCGCTATAAATTTGCGGTTAAAAGAAGTCAAAGAAGTATATTCAGTTCTGAGTACAACCAACGGAAAAATATTTGCCGAGCAAGAACGAATCAGCAATGAATTGCAACGGCTTCGAAGCCTGAAAGTCCAAAATAACCATACACACGTTATTGACTTCAAGACTTCTCGACCTTTTCTATGGCAGACTGTCATGACTATGATAATTCTGTTTCTTTTGGTCGGCAATGCCTATCAGTTCAAGCAGAATCTGAATTTGTCGGATAATGACTTGAAGTACCGCCTTATCAAAATGTATGGTGGTATTTCGGGCAATGAATTGGATACGCTGGAAGTGGTGTTCCATCGTGACAGGGATAAAACCGTCATTAGGAATATTCGTAATGAAGTAGAAGATTTTGAGTACCGCATACGTGTAAGGGCTGAGAAATTGGAACGAGCAAGATTATTACAACAGGAAGCAGAAGCCCTGAGATAATTATTGCCCCCAACAATTCGTTTGAGTTGTTGGGGACAATAATTATCTCTTAATCCCACCATCCTAACAGATGATATTCTAAAAACCTAAAAAACAAACAATATGCTTTACGGAAACGGACTTCATGCTCGCTATCAATTTCATACCTGCCCAGCGATTTATGATATACACGGAAGCGATGTTTGTTTCTCATATTCACATAAGGGATGGGAGTTTCAGAATTTTCGTCCATGATAATATACAAAAGTTTTGTAGCAATTCGCATACGGCTAATATCATGTTCCGCACGAGCTAAATGACCAAAGTTCTCCCAGTAGAAAATAATCCATTCTAATTTGAATTTCAATAGATTTAAGAAATAATGATAATCGTAGTCCGAATTCTCATTCATGAACATTGCCCAAATCTGTAAGCGGTCTTTCCTTATGCCCTTTTGATACGCTTTCCATTCTTTTTCAGAGAGTCCTTTGCGAAGTATGAAATGAAATTGCTCTGACCAAGTTTCATCATCCATTGGGTTCACTTTCTTCTGATATAATGGATTTTTCCGCATGGATTCTTCCATATTTTGCACTTCTTTCCTTTTGACTTGTGCCCAATCTTGAAAATAGGATTGAGCATCTGTATATTTCTTTTTCATTTGCATGTGAGATTACTGTTTATTGTATAATGAACTCATTTTCTCCACAGATTGAATCATTTCTTCCCGAAAAGTTAAAGGAGCAAGCACCTCCACATCCGCCCCTCTTGAAAGTAATTCCTGTCGGAAGTCTAAGGTTGTTTTCATACGGTACTCAAAGATAGAATAATCTTCCGTTGTCTCAATTTCGTATTGGGAATGGTGCAAAGGCAAAGCACGAATATACTGTACATGCATCCCATAGACTTTAATCCGAATCGTTTCTAGTTTCTTGTTTTCAATCATAATGCCGAAATAGTCTGCAAAGTAGGCTTCCGGGGCAAAATCTTTAGGATAAACAAACTTCGTGTCTAAAGTAGTCAGTTGCTGTATTCTATCCAAAGAAAAGGTACGGATATTATTCCGTTCTTTGCAGAAACCAATGACATACCATCTTTGCTTAAATACTTTGATGCAATAAGGTTGCAGCGTATAGGTACTTAGTTCCTCATACCAATAGCTTTGATAATATAATTCTATTTCTAAGCCGTCACGCATGGCTTCAATAACAGACGTGAGATATTTTCTGCCGGAAGGAATCTCTTCAAACAGAATCCTGCGTTTCAAATGATGGCTTTCGTTTATCAGGTTATTGACCGCAAACGTATTAAGTAACCAGTTGCGGACACCTCCCTTTTGCATATCATCCGCATTCTCAATATAGTAGTAATAACCTCCCTTTCGGTTGCAGTTGATATTTATATCAAACACTTGTTCGATGGCTATACGCCAGTTATGAAAAGTCCTTAATGGAATATCTTCCCCTTCACTCAATCGTGAACGAAGCCAACGCTCGTTAATTTCCTCAAACGTGATTTTTCCGGCTCTGTAGATAGTATCTACCAACCAGATGTATTTGTCGAATAAATCTTTTGTCATACTATTCCTTTTTGTGAGTTCCTTCTACAAAATCAGCTATTTGAACAGTTTTTCAAGATGCTCTTGAATCATTTCTTCCATTTCTCCGTAATAAGTGATTTCCCAAAGCAATCCGGCGGTCAGTTCTTGTGGTCTGATTACTATATCATATTCAATGATAATCCTCATGCCTAATATTTCCGACCATTTAGGATATGTTGCCATAGGCTGACAAATTTCATCCCTATTTTTATCGTAGATGGAACAATTCATATCAATCAAAGGCGAGCATCCTTCCCAGCGGGATGCCAGATAGATGCAATACTTTGACTCTGACGGTTCAAGCAACTGAAGATACTGATACACTTTTCGATAAGCTTCCCAATCTATCTTCAGAAACGATTTGGGTGCATTCCTTTGATACAAGCTTTTGAAATCACTTAAAATATCATCAAAACAGAAACGTGTAAGCAAATACTTAAAGGTCAAATGTTCCATATCAACATCCATTAATCCATTACGCTTGTCATACGTAATTTCCCAAAGTAAGCCTGCTGTCAATTCTTCTAATGAAAGCACAATATTGCTATTGATGATGATTTCCATGCCTAAAATCTCTGACAAATAGGGATAGCTACCTATTCCTCGATAGTCGTAATCATTTCCTTCTTCATAATATAAGCAACAATTCAAACCTATAAATTGCAACTCATCCCAACGTTCACTTATTTGAATGGCATACTTAGATTTACCTTCTTTTTCTTTACGGATTTGTAAGTCTTGATATACATCCCGATAAATATCCCAATCTGTTTGCTCAAACAAGTCAGGTCTTATCTTCCGATATAAGGCTTTAAATTCAGGTAAGATGTCATCAAAACTGAATCGAGTAAGCAAAGATTTGAATGTCAGTTGTTCCATAATGCAAAGTTTTGAGTTCGATAATGCAAATATCGCATAAAGTTATGCCAAACTAAAGCATACGCTAAAAAGATTTTATTATTATGAGGAATAAGCATTCCTGTGCTTCTGTTTGGCATAAGACAAACTTATTTTTGCTACATCATTAAACAAATAATACGATTATGGATTTATATGCAGAAGATTTGGTAGACTACATCTATCAAGAAAATGATGTGAACAAGAAACGGACATTGCTGCTGGAAGTGGAAGCGGAAATCAAGAAGCTCATGGGCGAACAGGAAAAGGGGAGCCTTGATTTGAGGCATATCGGCGCAGTACAGATAGAAAAGATACAAGATTTGATAGATACACGGAGCTTGATTCTCAACCGGATGTTTCAAGCCACTTCGCAGGAAATCCAACGTTTTGAATCAGTAAACGAATTGCTGGATAGTTTGACCAAGAAAATGTATCATCGCATGGCAAACCTCTATCGTACATTGATTGACAGCCCCAAAGATAAATCTTTTGATGACGATTATGTGGTTTCCGGTACGCTGAAATATGTATATAATGACGAGGATTCCATATTGATTTTACCGGAAGATGGTTATTATGGTTCCGACTTTGCTTATATGATTGAATTGATTTACTATTTGCTTGAGGATTACAACGGAGGAGTTCCCGAAATCGAAGAATGCTCCTGTAATTACTCGCCTCAAAACACTTCCGATATGACAGATGAGCAGTTGCAATGTGTGGATGTATGGGATGATGGAGTGACATGGGCAGAAGGACATTTACGCCGTCCGGAACTGAAGCATATTATCGTATGTCATGCCGTACACGACATTTGCACGCATAAGCCTTATTCCATTCCGGACTTATTGCGGTTAAATGATTTTTGGGTAGAAGCCCATCTGGTATGTCAGCATATCATAGACCAAAACGGAAAGCGTTATAACTCGGATTAATCATTTGTTTTGCAAAGTGCCTGAAAGGTGGAGACATTGCCAAACTTTGTGCTCCACCTTTCCTCGCATAGTCCTCCTTTAGAATGCACATGACCGAAAAGATGATATTTCGGCTGGCGTTCTAAGATGGTTTGTTTCAATATCTCACTGCCCGTACCTTCATCCAATATGCCTTTCGGGGGAATGTGAGTAATCAAAAAATCCGTTTTATTAGGCAACCCACATTCCCCTCCTAACCATTGCATTTGCTGAATCATTTTGCTGGAAATGGCATAGAAAGTAATGCCGTCATATTCTATACCGCAATCTTCAAGCAAAGTTACATTTGCAGGTATCAATCGGCGGGCTTCTTCCAGACAAAGGTCGAAAATGATTTCGTGATTGCCCGGCACAAATAAGCGAAGCTGTGCCGGACAGGAAGAAAACCAGTCAAAGAAATCACTCAACTCGTTTTCTTGAAAATCCGATACGACATCCCCTGCGCAAATCAAAATATCTGTATCTTGGGGGATGTTTAATTTTCGGTGCATACCGTGCGTGTCCGAAAATGCAAACAAATGTTTTCCTTTATAATTCAATCTCATTCGTATTTCTTCTGTCTTTGACGAAGTTTCTTCCAAAACTCCCGCTCTTCCCGAACGATTTCTTCTGTTTCTTCCCAATGTGAATAAGTCATCTCGGAGAAGCAAGCACAAAACACGTCTGCCCAAGTCACTTGTGGAAGCATCATCCATCCTTCCTTTTCCCTTATCTCAACAGGCATATCCAATGTCTCGCTCCAAGGAGTGGAATTCATAAGAACATCTTCAAGGCCTTGGTGGACATATTTCTTTTCGCGATGGCTATAAAGCCAATAATAGGTATAACCTCCTTCACAAACGATACGGTCAATGCCGGTATAGCAGAAATCCTTCCGCGAACGCATATCGTCAAACGCTGATTTATACTGTTCCAAAGAATGGCATTTTATAATGGGATATCCTCCTTCTTTCATTTTGGCTTTCACTCCACTCCAATCCATGCAACGCATATAATAAGAGAGTGGAAGAAAAACAGGTTCAAGTGGGGTTTCCGTGATACGCTCGCACTCTTCCCCTTTATTGCTTTTCAGTAAAATATAAAGAGAAGCAATCTGATTAGAGTTTTGAGTATTCTTCATGCAAACTTTGGCTAATGCCGAATATCGCGGATGCCAATCCAAACGACGCAATGGATTATCTGAACAATCAAGCTGTGTAAGGCAGTAGTTTTTCCGGATATTCAATGCTCGTAGTTTATTTCCACGGCAAACCAAACGTTCCAACCTTGGATTTTGAGAAACATCCAAGTGCTTCAACGCTTGATTAACACAATACAAGTCTATTAATATCGGACATTGCGTTACATCCAACGCTTTCAGTGTGCATGTCTCGCAAGCGTAATGGAAAGAGGTGATAGTATGAGTTTCATCACTTCTCAAGCATATGTGCCATTCTCCCGGCTCTGCATACGTATGCTCCGCACGGACTTCCTCCCCTTTTTCATTGTTCATCTCTTCTACCTGCCCATCACCCCAATCTATCGTGAACAGGCAATCACCGTAGCTTATGAACGAGAAACTGTACGCAGATTGTGGCTTATTTATAGCTACAGTCATCCGTATCTCGTCTTTTTGTGCGAACAGAATCTTCTTCAAGCGGCGGAATGAACGGCGGACGGACAAGATTTCGTTTTTCTCCTCCTCTGAATCGTGCTCATAGATTTTTCTGTCAATAATTTCACGATAGCATTCAAATGCCTTCCATAAATCCTTCTGCGTGCCGATGCCCTGCTCATACATCCGCCCCATATTACAATAACTTCCCGCCTCTTCGTAATAATGGAACGCTTTTTCAGCATCGGGGGCAGTACCCTCACCCCGTTCATACATTTGTCCCATCATGCGAGGATATTCGCCAAGCTGATAACATTTCAAGGCTGTCTCATATTCTTGGCGTTTGTAATGAATGTCTCCGGCCCAACATGCTATCAATTTACCGACTTGCATCCCTATCTTAGTCAACATGTCCAACGCTTCCTGATTGCCTTTTTCTGCTAAATCGGACAGCAAGCGTGTAGCATCTGTTCCACTATACTCATGCTTCTTTTCACATTCCGTTTCATAATCCAATAACAGTAAGAACCAGTCCGTATGGAGTAACTCATTTTGCGTGAGATGAAGGACATCCGGTGCTCTGTCCGGGAAACGGAAATGAATCATCCACATGTGAAGCAAATCATTTGCAGCATCCCTGTCACCCTCCTTTGCAAGATATACCAACATCTGCATGGTGTCATTTTTCTCATCATCGGTGGCTGTTCGAGAATGCAGCAGATTGTAAATCGAAGTAGAATTAGTAGCACCTAACCACTCTCCGTTTTCAGATGTCTTTACAAAATAAGACAACGATTTGTGTAAGTCTGTGTGCAAGGTAAATGTAGGTGACTGTTTGATTGTTCTCATCCAAGTATCCCAACTTCCGGGGAAATACAATTCACCAAGTGCAGCCATTGCTTTGGCATACCCTTGTTTGGCTGCTTCTTCATACCAGTAGACTACTTTTTCTATGCCTGTATAGTCTTTTTTGTCCATCATGGCATCAAAAAGCAGTTGCCCTAATTGATATTGTGCATTTGGATTACCTTCTTGCGCAATAGGTTCAAGCAACTTTACGGCTTCTTCAGAGTGTCCATTACGTGCCAATTTCTTCAATTGCTTTTGCAGGCGTTTGCTTACCACTTTGGTGCTTTTTTCCATGTCCTTCCGATTTTTAGTTGTACAATAGGAAAAACAAAACCTCATCTTTCCATCCATTTCAATGCAAAGATGAGGTCAAGTTATGCCAAAGTGGTTCACAAGTTATTCTTTCTTCAATAGTTTGTCGATGTTTTCTTTGATGTCGGCAAGAATAGTATTATAAAGTGTCCAATGAAAATCATTGGCTTTCTCCTCTTTGGGCATATATCCTGGATGATGGGTCAAATACGCCAATTTGACACCTTCAATTTGTAATTTTTCCACATCATTTGTGGATAGATCAGAAATAGCAACTGGCTCACCTATGATATTAAAGTTCTCTTTGATATAGCCACAATACTTTGTTTCTTTGGGTCCAGTAAGGAATATGACAATATCAGGTCTCAATATTTCAATTTCTTTCGGAATAACATGAAAACATTTCTTTTCAATGCTATGCTCAAACGCATTGACAGCTTCCCCTCCTTCTCCTTTTCGTTTAGATAGTTTGGAAATCTCATTCCATATTAATGAAACTCGTTTGTCGGGGAAATCCTTTAATAACTCCCTAATACCTGACATTATTCCATTAACGCCAAAAAGGAGGAATCTATTTCTATGGTCTATTTTCTCTTTATAAAAATGTGCATCTACAGCATTATAATTATCATCGAGATAATCTTCATATGTAGCCATAACCTTGCCTACATCGGCTGGGTCTTCACCTTTTTCATCATATCTCACCCACCAATTGGGTTCCCTCCCAAAGAACATAATTTTTATGTCTGCTTTGGTATACCACTCTTCATGCTCAGCATCTGCTTTCTTTGTATACCAATTAATATCTGCTTCTTGTGCTTTTTCTCGTTCTTCCTTTTCTTGCCCAGAACGATACAAAGAAATCAAGAACGGACATTGCAGTTTGTCTCGTAACCCATTGGCTTCCAGTTGTTCCATTAATCCGTTCCACTTACTTTCGTAAAGTTCGGTCAATTGCTCTGATAATGTTTCCATAAACGTATATTTTAAAGTGGATGAATTTTAAAACAAATATAGCGAATTCTCTCAAGAAAACTTTCATTTTCAATGAGAAATGCAATATCTGTTGCTGCAAAGTTCTGTCAAGGATATGTAACATCAAAGCATAAGATGAGAAAAAATTGCAGTAATGCTTTACATTGGCATCACTTCCATTCATCTTTGCGGAAAAAAGGATGAGAATATGGGAAATAGATTTTCGATAGAAGAACTGACATGCCTGCATTTGTTGCGGTGTCACTATGCTGATATATGCGGTAAAGAGGAACGGGAATTACGAGAAACAATCGCCCTTCATCCGGCAACCTTCGCAAAAGCAAAGATGATTTGTGAGAAAGAAAAAGAAGCGAACATTTGCATTATCCCTTATTATGCAGACGATTATCCAGTTTCATTTGCTCAAATTGGCGTAGAAGCACCTGCGTTAATTCATCTATTGGGAAATAAGGAGTTACTTTATAACGAAAATTCCATTGCCATCATTGGCTCACGAAACACTGATGATGTCGGATGTAATATAGCCTATCAATTGGCAAGAGACAATGCCTTGAAAGAAAATGTCATAGTGAGCGGATTGGCATTGGGATGTGACAGTGCCGCTCATCAAGGATGTATAGATGCCAATGGAAAAACTATTGCAGTAGTTGCATCCGGTTTGAATATCGTCCACCCTAAAGCAAACGAATTCTTGCAGCAAGAAATTATCGACAAGGGCGGTTTAATCATCTCTGAACAACCCTTTGGCGTGAAAGCCAATCCTGCACGGCTGTATGCCCGCAACCGACTGCAAGCAGCCTTAGCACAAAAAGTCATTGTCGTTCAATGCGCAGTGGAAAGCGGCACGATGAATACGGTATATTTTGCACACAAATATGGATGCAAGGTTTATGCCGTAGCATACGGTCAATACGATGAGCATAATGCCGGGAATGAGTATATTCTCAAAAATGGGATAAGATTTCCTATCAAATTATAGAAGTTATGCACTAATATGGCATATCACAGGCTTTATTTTGTAACCGGAAACTTTAAAACAGAGCAATCATGACGGTGAAAGAATTAATCATGGAAGTAGGATTTGACGACTTGCTTCCTTACTTGAAAGAAATAATAGTCGGGCATTTTGACAATATCTATGCCTTTCGGGAAGCATACGATATTCTTCGGGATATGCAGCCTAATCCTGAGTTCGTTGGAAAAGTTTGGATAGAGCAAGAAGAGGATTGGATAAGCATACAGTCTTTAGACGCGGATTTTTGGGAGAATGAATTGGCTAAAGAGCTTGTTTTGCCCCCAAATACTACTCTAAGCAAAGAGAAAATAGCCGCGCATTGTATATACGATATTACCTTTTATGGCTTTTCTCCAGCAGAAAGAATTGAGAATTTTTGGAAAAGTCATGCTCCCATGCAAAGCAAAATGGAACGAAGGAAGTCCATCATACAAGAACTTACTGTGTCTGGAAGCAGTTTCACGTACAAAGATTTGGCTTATCTATTGCAAGTGGAGTACGGTACACGATATGATTATCATTCCATTACCAACGGGCAAGGAAATCGATTAGCCTATATTGCTGATTCCATGACCAAATACCAGCAACTTGACCTAAGTCGATACAATAATGCTGTGGTCTGCATTCGTGTTTCTGCTCAATACCCGTTAACCAACAAGGAACTGGACGATTTTAAGTGTAATGTCCGCTCATGGCTGAATTATGAAGACATTCAATTGGGCATTATAACAAAAGATAGTGATTGTAAAGAAGCAACGACCACATTGCTATTGAACAAGCATAAAAATAAAGCATAGCAAAGGGAAGGCTTGCAGTTCATTCGAGTAAACAGATGAAAATAAGAACAAGTCAAAACAAATTATTTTCTTCATTATTTTATGTTTGATAGCATTTATTCTCCATCCCAACCGTCAGTAATCCGTCAGTATATAAAAGTAAAAAGGAGCTAAGTCAACGACTTAACTCCTTCATTTTCACCAGTCGGGGTGACTGGATTCGAACCAGCGACCACACGCCCCCCAGACGCGTACTCTAACCGGGCTGAGCTACACCCCGAATTGCGGATGCAAAGGTAAGGCTTTATTTTAAACTAGCAAATTATTTGGGATAGTTTTTTCTACTTTTTTAAGGAAGCACGTTGCAGCAAAATGTCAGCTTGGGCGGTTATGGTTGAAAACAAAAGAGATAGACTTTTGTCTCAGTATTACCTGAAACATGACTGTTCCTGCAACGGCTCCGGCTGTTTATCCCATTGTTTCGCTATAGAAATCAAACATATCATAGATCTCATCCTGTGTAGCAGTTTGGTTGATATGAACATCACCGATTTCTCCCAGCAGGGTAAAGTTGACGTTACCCAGCGAAGCATTTTTCTTGTCGTGCTTCATGAACTCATACAAACGGTCGTAATCTTTACAGCTGAAATCCAGTTTCCCGTAATGTTCTTTGATGAACTGTATGGTTTGGCGCAGTTTGTCTTTCGGAAAACCTACTTTCAGATGAGAATAATACAGTTCACAGACCATTCCCCAGGCTACTGCATACCCGTGCAATACAGGATGTTCTGTTTCGAGGGCAAAACTCTCGAATGCATGCCCTATGGTATGGCCGAAGTTCAGTGCCTTGCGGATTCCTTTTTCAAACGGATCTTGTTCCACAACCTTTTCTTTTACTTGAATGGAAGTATCTACCAGTTTTTGCAAATGCTTGTAGTCTACATGTTCCAGATTGAAATTGAGAAGTTCACTCCAGTGCTCTACATTACTGATAAGTCCGTGTTTCAGCATTTCTGCATATCCCGACAAAATATTGGGATGATCGAGGGTTTTCAGAAACTCACAGTCTATCAGTACATAGTTGGCCGGAGCAAAGGCTCCGATTTCATTTTTCAATCCATTGAAGTTGATACCTGTCTTACCGCCTACCGAAGCATCTACCATAGCCAGCAGGGTAGTCGGAATATTAATCATATCGATACCCCGTTTGAAAGTAGCCGCAGCGAAGCCACCCAAGTCGGTAACCATGCCGCCACCAAGATTAATCAGCAATGAATGGCGGGTACCTCCCTTGCTGCTCAGTTGATTCCATACATAAGCAAGGGTTTCCAGATTTTTATGTATATCTTCTACTCCGATACATATCTGTTCGGCATGAGCTAAAAACGGATATTTTTCAATAATGGGAAGGCAATACATGCGGGTATGTTCATCGGTCAGGATGAACACTTTATCGTAGGATTGGCTGGAAACTGCATGACGCAGATTTTCTTCCAGCTCATGACAAATGACAACTTCTTGTTTGCTCATAAATCTTTTGTTTTTCCTGCAAAAATAGAAAAAAAGTAAAAAGTACATGCCCGTACGTTGACAATTAATTATTTTTGTACAGTATTTACCAATAAATTGATTTGTTTATGAAAGGAATATTACCCGTTGCGTGTAGATATGCAGGCTATGCTTTACTTATCTTATCTGTTTTTGTACCTTTACTGATGTACATGTTTGGACTTGTACACGATGGTAATTTGTTGTATGTCAAGCTATGTATAAAGCTTGTTATCTGGATTTCACTATTCATGATCTTTTTGGCAAAGGCTAAGGAAGAGAACGAAGAAATAGCCAGTATTCGCAGTAAGGCGATGAAGTATGCCTTATACTTGTGGGGAATATACTATATTGTTATGCTGGTAAAGGGAACCATTAATCAGGATGTGCAGTCTGCCGATAATTCTGTCGGTATCGTATATATGATTATCAATGTACTTTGCTGGGAGTTTTTCTTGCAGAAGCATCGTATTGAAAAGGCTTTTAGAAGAAAATAACCCTTAAAAAAGGTTTTGCAATTAAACCTTTAAAATATTTCAATGTCAAACCAACGTTGAAACATTTGTATTAGATTGTAAGAATGAAAAAATGGGTGATGGGGTTGCTACTGATATCCTGTGGGGTAGTCGCTTTTGCACAAAGCAGAGGTAGCAAAGGTTTGGTTTCGGGAACTGTCATCGATAATGATGACAATTCTCCGGTTATGCAGGCAACGGTGCAGATACTTGCTGTGCGGGATAGTTCAATGGTTACGGGGGATGTGACAAATAATGACGGACGTTTTGCTTTATCTGTGCGTCCGGGAAAGTATTTGTTGAAAGTATCTTTTGTAGGGTATGCACCTGCATTTCAACCGGTAACGCTGACACAGTCAAAGCCACGTATCAATTTGGGTACGATTAAACTGCATTCGGATGCGATTATGCTGGAAGGTGCGGTTGTAGTAGCTCAGGCGCCGGAGGTTACGGCTTCGGAAGATACGCTGGTATATAATAGCTCAGCCTATCGTGTGCCAGAGGGATCGGCACTGGAGGAACTCGTTAAAAAATTGCCAGGAGCTGAAATTGATGAAAGTGGGAAAATTACCATCAACGGCAAGGAAATCAATAAGATTATGATTGACGGTAAAGAGTTCTTTGCCGACGATCCGAATATCGCAATGAAGAACTTGCCGGTGAATATCATTGATAAGATACGTGCTTACGAAAAGCAGTCGGATATGGCCCGGATGACGGGAATAGACGATGGAGAGGAGGAAACGGTACTCGACCTGACTGTCAAGCCTGGTATGAACAAAGGATGGGTAGGTAATGTAGACTTGGCGGCTGGAACAAAAGATCGTTACAGTGGAAAGGCTATGATAAATTATTTTCAAGGGAAAAGACAGTTTACTGCTATTGGTTCTTTAAATAATGTAAACGACAATAGCTTCCCTGGTGGTGGAGGTGGCTTTCGCAAAGGAGATAACGGGCTGACGGCTGTAAAGATGGGTGGAGTGAATTTCGCTACTGAAACATCGAAGTTGAAAACCGAAGGAAGTGTGAAATTCAATTATAAGGATGGAGATATAATCAGCAAGCAAGCTTCTGAAACGTTTGTATCGTCGGAGAGCAGTTCATTCAAGAATGCGATTGATCATTCTCGTAATAAAACGACTAACATGTTGGCCGATGCTTTCATCGAATGGAAACCGGATACTATGACTACTTTTATCTTCCGTCCGCGTATCAGTTATGGTAAGACGGATAATTCTACCAGTCAAAATTCGTATACCTTCGGACAGGATCCTGGCTATTCTACGGATGAATTGTTTGGAACGGATGATCTGACCTCGTTGGTTCCCGAAGAAAATATCGTGAATACGGTTTTGAAAAATACCTTGAAAAAGGGAGATGATCTTACGGCTGGAGGTTCTGCAATGATTAATCGCCGTTTGGGAAAGGCTGGCCGAAATATAACCTTCCGTGGCAAATATAATTATACCAATAGCAGTAGTGAACAGTTTTCTACCTCACGAACAGATTATTTCCAAAAAACTCCGGAAGAACGTCTGGAAATTTTGAACCGTTATATAACGACTCCCACTAAAACGTCTGATGTTAGTGCACGACTGACGTACAGTGAGCCTATTTTTACGGGTGGTTTTCTTCAGTTCAGTTATAATTTCCAGTATAAACATTCTACAACTGATAACTCTACGTTCAATATGGGAGATGACTGGACGGTGAATGATGGACTGAACGGTGATACACAGGGAGAATACAACGCAGATTTAAGTAAAAATGCAGTATACAATTATTATAATCACCAGATGGATGTAACGTTCCGCTGGGTGCGTGAGAAGATGAGCCTGAATGCTGGTCTTAGCTTCCAACCGCAGAAGTCGGATTTGTCGTATAAGAAGGGAGAACTGGATACAATGACCGTGAGAAATGTATTCAACTTTACTCCGACGTTCGATTTCCGATATAAGTTCTCAAAAACCAGTCAGTTACGTATTCGTTATCGCGGAAAGGCTGCCCAGCCGGACATGGTAGATTTGTTGCCGATTTCGGATAATACAGACCCGTTGAATATTCAGAACGGTAATCCGGGACTGAAGCCTACGTTTACTAACGAGCTGCGCGCCGAATATAATTTCTTCAATACAGAAAATCAGCGGGGTATGTTCTCGTTCTTCCGTTATCAGAATGTCTTGAACGACATCAGTAACCGAAGAGTATACGATCCGCAGACAGGTGGATATGTGACTACTCCTGAAAACATCAACGGAAACTGGAACTTGATGGGAATGGTTGGTACTAACATTGCTTTGCGCAACAAAAAATATACTATCAATACATTTACCCGGGCAAATTATCAGAATATGATCAGTTACATCAGCGATAAGAATGTTGTTGCCGATACCGACAAAAATACTACGAAGCGTTTGTCCTTGGGAGAACGTTTGAGAGGTACGTATCGTAATGACTGGTGGGAGTTTTCGCTGAATGGTTCGCTGGATTACACACATTCACGTAACAGCTATCAGGAAAGCAATAATATGGATACGTATCAGTTTTCTTATGGTGCCAGTACGAATGTGCGTTTGCCGTGGAATATGTCTATCTCTACTGACTTGTCTCAGAACTCCCGAAGAGGGTATACTGAATCGAGCATGAATACCGACGAGCTGATCTGGAATGCACAGATTTCTCAGGACTTCCTTAAGGGGAATGCTGCTACGGTAAGCATACAATTCTACGATATCTTGAGAAACCAGAGCAACATCAGCCGTACCATCAGTGCTGCCATGCGTCAGGATACGGAATATAATGCAATCTACAGCTATTGCATGGTACACTTCATTTACCGTCTGAATTTGTTTGGCGGAAAGGATGCTCCTAAAGGTGGTCCTGGGTTTGGGAGAGGACCAAGAGGTGGATTTGGTGGGCCTCCTCATCGTTTCTAAAATCCTTAAAAGGATGATCCCAAACGAAAGACTCTTTTCGTTGGAGATTGTGTAACCTAGAAAGAGATTTCAGGCGTAAATGATTACACACCATTAAGTTATAGGTTGAAGTTGTAAAATATAAAAGAGTCGTATCATAAAGTGCACCCCAAAAGTTAGACAGAAAACTTTTGGGGTGCACTTCACCGTTTGGGAGTATTGATACGACTCTTTATTTGTTTTTGTAAAGCTTTCTTGATTTTAATTTTAAGGTTTATTTTTACCCCAATTAGGGCTCTGTTTGTTTAATTGTTTTCTCTATGTATTGGCGCTATAAATCAGGCAAGAGGTATTTTACTATCTTTTCTTCTTTTTTGCGGAATCATTTAATTTTCATTATTTTTGTCCGACTCGCTGAAAATAATGTTATGAAAAAGCTTTTAAATATCCTTTCTTTTCTGTTTGTTAGTCTTTTAGCTCATGCTCAGCTAAACTGTACCTTTACGCATTATTCGCAGGAAAACGGTTTGTCGGAAAATTCGGTTATGGATATGGTGCAAGACCATGACGGAATGATATGGTTTGCTACTTGGGATGGCATTAATCGTTTCAATGGTTATGACTTTAAAGTTTATAAGGCTCGTAAGGAAAATGATATGCTTTGGAGTTCCAATCGTGTAGATCACTTACAGGTGGATAAGCAAGGAGATGTATGGTGCATTACTTACGATGGCAGGGCGTTTCGCTTTGATAAGCGGATGGAAACTTTTACCGAAGTACCTGCCGATGGTATAGGAAAGGAACTGGTTATTAATTCTATCTTGCCACTCGGTAATGGAACGGTGTGGTTGCTTACTGATAGAAATGGAGGTATCAGAGTGGTACCTGATAAAAAAACGGGAAAATTTACTTCCAAAATCTATCTGTCGACTACAAACAAGGAGAAAGGAATTGCCATCAATACTATTTATCTGGATGCGAATAACAGGGAATGGTTGCTGACGCAAGATGGGTTATTTGCAATAGATGGTGAAAGTGGAAAAAGATCTTCTTTTTTTGTACATACGCGGCTTGAGGCTGGTCATATGGGACAATCTTTTTTTTCGGCAACTTCTGTGAACGAACACGTTTATTTCACTTCCAGTTACGGACGAGTTTGGAAGTACTCGTTGAAAGATGCTTCTTTCGAGTTGAAAGAATTATCGGTGAAAGATGATATTATAGCCATTCACCAGTTGTCGGGCAATAAGCTTATAATGGCTACCCGTACATCGGGCTTTATAGTGGGCAATGCAGCACTGGATAGCCTGACATATTATAATCCGGTCGATAAATTTGATTTCGTACAGTATCCGATACGGTCTATGTATGTTGATAGTTGCCATGAGGTATGGTTTGAAGTAAAAAAGATTGGTAGTGTCTGCCATTTCAATCCGTTTACTCAAACATTCAAGGTAGAACAGATTGCGGTGGAGCAGGAACCTGGCAATGCACCCAAGTTTGCCATTTGTGAAGACGGTCAGGGAAATTTGTGGGTACATCCGGGAGGAGGAGGTTTGTCGTGGTTTGATCGGAAAAATAACCGTCTGCAGCCTTTTTATAATGAGGCCGGTACCGATTCATGGCGCTTTTCCAATAAGTTGCATGCCATGATGCTTGACCATCAGGGTAACTTATGGTTGGGAACGCACTCCAAGGGACTGGATAAAGTAACGTTCTTTAAAAATAAATTTCGTTTGTTTAAGCCTTTCGATTGTAATTATGATACCAATGCCAATCAGGTACGAGCCTTGTGCGAGGATTCCCGGAAGCAGCTTTGGATTGGTACACGCGACAGCAAAATCTCGGTTTATTCACTCGACTTTCATTTTCAGGGTTATCTCACTACTGATGGACGGATTTCTACTTCAGGAACACCTTTTAAAGGATCGGCCTATAAAATAATAGAAGATTCACATAAGCATATCTGGATTGCTACTAAGGGGAATGGATTGCTTCAGCTCATTCCTCAGGGAAACACATACAAAGTGAATCATTATGTATATAATGCCAGCAATATTTACAGCCTGAGTCATAACAGTGTTTACGATTTGTGTGAAGATAGCTTTGGACGTATCTGGGTCGTTACGTTTGGCGGAGGCATCAACTATATAGAAAGACAAGGCGATGGCAGCGTACGCTTTATTAACTCGCACAATAACCTGAAATCGTATCCGATAGAACGTTGTTATAAGGTGCGCCGTATACGTCAGGACGGACAGGGAACCTTGTGGGTAGCAACTTCCAACGGATTGTTGTCGTTCAGTGAGAAATTTACACGACCTGATGATATAAATTTTCATTTGTACGTCAGTACGCCTGGTCAGCAGGAAACTTTGACTTGTAACGATATATACGATATTTTGCTTACGCACGATAGACAACTGTTTTTTGCTACGTTTGGTGGTGGGTTGAATGAACTGACACATATCGACAATCTGGGTAATGCACGGTTTGTTTCGTATGGTACCAAGGATGGCCTTCCTACGGACGTACTATTCTCGCTTGCCGAAGACAAGGAAGGTAACATTTGGATGGGTTCGGAAAGCGGATTGAGTAGGATGAATAAGGCAAAACATCATTTTGACAATTTCCTGAAGCAGGAAATTGGTGAGGAGTTGCTATTCGAGGAAAGTACGGCGATTGCTTCGACTGATGGACGTCTGCTGTTTGGAACAAACAGAGGACTCTTATCCTTTGTACCAGGACATATCCGAAAAAATGCTTATATTCCTGAGATTGTTTTTTCTGGTTTGAAGATAGACAATCAAGTGATTGTTCCAAAACCCGGTTCTGTTTTGCCGGAGTCCTTAAACTGCTTGTCGCATCTTACGCTCTCTCATAAAGAGAATACCGTAACGTTATCGTTTGCAGCACTAGATATGAGTTTTCCCGAAAATGTGAAGTATGCGTATATACTCGAGGGCTTCGACAAAGAGTGGAACTATGTAGGTAAACAGCGTACGGCTACGTATACCAATCTGCCTAAGGGAGATTATGTGTTCCGTGTCAAATCGACCAATGGGGCAGGTATCTGGGTGGAGAACGAACATACGCTGAATATTACTGTAAAGCCCTCGTTTTGGGAAACGCCTTACGCTTATGCCCTATATGTACTGGTGTTTATATTTGTTCTATTGGGAGGAGCTTATATTCTGTTCTTGATTTATCGCCTGAAGCATGAGGTATCTGTTGAGCAGCAGGTTACAGATATGAAGTTACGTTTCTTCACCAATATTTCACACGAGCTCCGCACGCCACTTACACTGATAGAAGGACCGCTGGAATATATCTTGAAACGTGCGGATTTAAGCAAGGAAGTACGTGAGCAATTGCAGGTGGTAGAACGTAATACTCACCGCATGCTGAGGCTGGTCAATCAGATTCTGGATTTCCGTAAGATACAGAACCATAAGATGAAACTTTCGGTCGAGCAGATTGATATCGTATCGTTTGTACACAATATTATGGAAAATTTTGAATCGGTGGCAGAATCGAATGAGATTGATTTTTTATTCGAGAGTGAGCAACCGGAATTGAAATTATGGGTCGATGCCGATAAAGTAGAGAAAATTGTGTTCAATCTCTTGTCGAATGCATTTAAGTATACACAGCCGGGGAAAACCATTACCGTATTTGTACACGATAATGAAAAAAGCGTAACAGTAGGCGTACAGGATCAGGGAATCGGTATTCCGGAAAACAAGAAAAATTCTTTGTTTGTGCGTTTTGAAACGTTGCTCGACAAGAATTTGTTCAATCCGAATAGTTCGGGCATCGGGCTTTCACTTGTGAAAGAGCTGGTGGAAATGCATCACGCTACCATACGTGTAGAAAGTAAAGTAGGAGAGGGAAGTTGCTTTATGGTAGATTTTCTGAAGGGGAAAGAACATTATGGCGAAGATGTAGAATTTGTCTTGTCCGATAATGTAGAAGTAGTAGATGCTATTAGCAAGCAGGAAACGCCGGATGGTGTGGTGACCGTTGCAGAGACTTCCACATCTGGGAGTGCTCCCTCTGAAACTTCTTTTGAAAAGACTATGCTTCTTGTCGAAGACAACCTGGAACTGAGGTTCTTCTTACGCAGCATATTCAGCTCTCGTTTTCGTATCATAGAAGCTGCCAATGGGGTGGAAGGTATGGAAAAAGCAGTGAAGTATATCCCCGATATCATTATCAGCGATATCATGATGCCCGAAAAAGATGGTATTACACTGGTCCGTGAATTGCGAGAGGATTTGACTACCAGTCATATACCTATAGTGCTGCTTACAGCGAAGACTGATATCGATACCAAGCTCCAGAGCTTGAAATTAGGTGCCGACAGTTATATTACTAAGCCTTTTAGTGCCACTTACCTTGAGGCTCGTGTGGACAATCTGCTGGCACGTCGTCAGAAACTACGTCAGTTCTATTGTGAGCACTTAATGGATCCTGATTCTCCTGAGGTAACCAATGAAGAAGAGGAAGTAGACATGATGTCGCAGCAGGATCGGCGGTTTCTAGACCAGCTGACAGAGTTTATGGAGCGTAACATCGACAACGGAGATCTGGTGATTGATGATCTGGTGCATGAGATGGCAGTAAGTCGTTCAGTCTTTTTCAAAAAATTGAAGTCGCTGACGGGACTTGCTCCGATAGAATTTGTCAAAGAGATGCGTGTAAAGCGTGCTGCTCAGCTTATTGAGACGGGAGAGTTCAATATGACTCAGATCTCGTACATGGTAGGTATCAACGATCCGCGTTATTTTAGCAAATGTTTCAAGCAGCGTTTCGGTATGACACCTACCGAATATAAGGAAAAACGGAAAAAATAGATACTGGATTGTTTTTTATTGGTAAGTTTTTTAAATGTCATTTTAGCAACGATGAACAATTAATCTGAAAAGTTTATATATTTATTAAGAGATAAAGAAAAAGAGATCGTCTCAAAATAGAATTGCAAAAGTAAAAATCTTATAGATTGCAACTTAGAAGTAAAAAATCTCCTACTTTTAGTCCTGTAATTAAAGAAAACAAAGACTAAAGTAGGAGATTTTTATGTTGTAACTGATAGATTATAAG